>Ga0067045_1027982_pt1 | contig 47724 bp, 25 predicted proteins | sample TerdegcTABiofilm_FD_59184 | JGI IMG/M metagenome (GOLD analysis project Ga0067045, IMG submission 59184) | Combined Assembly of (Gp0054472, Gp0054536) Wastewater bioreactor microbial communities from Singapore -Terephthalate degrading...
GGCGGGGTGCCAGCCTCGAGACCAGCTCAGCCACTGACTGCTCGGGTTTTGTCCAGTATGTCTGCCAGAACTTCATGGTGGAGCTGCCCCGCACCAGCAGTGAGCAAGCCCATTACGGCAAGACCGTTACTTCTCAGATGGATTTTTCCAAACTGCTACCAGGTGATCTCCTCTTCTTCCGCCGAGGCGGCCGGGGCATCGGGCATGTGGGCATCTACATGGGCAACGGCAAGATGATCCACGCCTCCAGCCCCCGCAGCGGCATCATCGTCACCGATCTGAACCAACCCTATTATTTGAGCACCTTTGTCGTCGCTAAAAGGGTGTTCGAAGTGCAGTACGCCAACTGACCCGGGGTTGGATCCATCCCCATCTCGTTTCGCCAACCGCCAGGAAGGCGGATCGGATTCATAAGCAAACTGGCCAAGAACGGCTTCAGGCGAGACGACGGCTATCAAAAGCAGCGGGGACCTTTGTACTTCTGAAGATAGACGATAAATGGCAATATTATCAAGTTATTGCCAATCCGGAAACGGGCGTTGAATTTTGGAAGTATTGCCCACCGGCAAATCTAACTGTAGGGGCGTGAGTTATCACGCCCTTCCAGGCGCTTCCCCTGGCATATCGTGAGTTTCTAGCAGAGAATTAACAAGAAAATACCGTAGGCTGTAGGCAGAGGGCAGTAGGCAGTAGTTTTAGAGGGCGGGCCGTGCTTGCCATCGGCTCTCTTTTAGTGGGGCGGGCCTTAAGTACCCGCCCAAGTTAGCTTGGTGACCATCCAGAAAGGCCCGAGTTGAAAGTCGCCCCTCTTGTAGGGGCTTGATTTATCAAGCCCCCGCACTCCGTCGTCTCTGCAGCCGAAGTTTCCGGATGAACACCAGCCGAAGGCAATGACCTGCATTTTCAGGGCTTGCAATTGACCTTAATAGCAATTATTTAGTGTCCATCTCGGAAAACCGGCCTCCAGTTGACGGGGAGGCCGTGGCAAGGTTGCGGACCTTAGTCAATCGGCGCCAGATCATGATAGGCCGGCAGGACGCCCAACCCCTGGGCCTTCTTGATGGCTCGGTCCACAGCCAACCGCAGGGCTTCCTCGGCCAACAGGCCCACCACATGGAGATCGGCCTGGAGGTTGGGATGGGCCAAGACAAAGATAACGTCACCGTCAAACAGGGTGTGGATGGGGGTGATGGCCTTGGCCAAGCCGTTGTGACCCATCTGCGCCACCTTCTGGGCCTGTTCCCGGGTTAGGTCGGCGTTGGTGGCCACCACTCCCAGGGTGGTATTGGGTTCACCGAAGCTCTGGCGGACGATACCCCGCCGGATGTGGGCGGCCGTATCTATGAAATCATATCGGTCCGGTGCCGAGCGCGCCCCTGCAATAATCCTGCCGGTGACATAATCCCGGACATCCCCCAAGGCGTTGACCACCACCAGGGCGCCCACCAGGAGGCCGTTCGGACCGGCGAGACAGACGCTTCCCACCCCGCCCTTCATACCCTGTTGGATACCGAAGAGTTTCCCCACCGAAGCACCGGTGCCCACGCCCACACTGCCCTCGGCCACGGCGGCATCGCTGGCCTGCGTACAGGCGGTGTAGCCCATGGCCTTGTCGGGGCGCACCCGGCAGTTGCCCAGGGAAAGATCGAAAATCACTGCAGCCGATACAGTGGGCACCCGGGTGATGGTAACGTCAAAGCCCAGCCCACGTTCCTCCAAAAACTCCATGACGCCGCCGGCGGCATCTAAGCCGAAGGCGCTGCCTCCGGCCAGGAGCACCGCCTGGATCTCATTGACAATATGATAGCTCAGGAGGGCGTCAATCTGTCTGGTGCCTGCGGCCGATCCCCGGATGTCAATGCTGCCCCGGGTGTCGGGAGGACAGATGATCACGGTACAGCCGGTCAAATTCTTGAAATCACTGGCATGCCCGACCAGAAAGCCTGGGACGGCGGTCAATGTGCCGCAGACTGTGGGATCCATCTACAATCTCCCTCTTATTGTGCCAGAGTAAATTGCCCTTGGCGGATGACGATGATCTTGGTGGCCACCTCCGCCTCCCGATCCTGGTCAAAGCCGCGGAACAGGGTGAAGCCGGGTGGCGGCCCCTGTTGTTGGAGATGGGTGGCCAATTCCCGGCCGCGGCTGTCCGGGTACTGCCGCAGGGTTTCCGCCAACAGCCGCAGGCTGCTGTAACCCTGGGCTGCCAGGTAACCGGGAGCCTGTTGGAAACGCTGGCGAAAATCGGCCACAAAGGCTTTGGTGTGGGGATCTGGATCATTGGCCAGAAAGGCGTCAACACAGAGCAGGCCTTCCAGGATATCGCCATGCTTCAGGGCCTCCGGCGTATGCAGGAGATTGGTGCCCAGCAGTCGCACCGGCTGTAAGGGGGTCTGGGCCAAGGCCGCCGCTATTGCCGCCACTCCGGGTGGTGTGTCCGGAATGAAAATGGCCTCAAAGGGCAACTGCCCGGGGGCTGCTGGTATCTGGGTGAGGGTCTGCACCGCCTGAGCCGCTTCGGCTCCCCCTTCCCGGTAAGCCGCCTGGCCCACCAGTCTGGCTGCCTGCCGGTCAATCTCCTCCCGGCAAAGCCGGGCCATGGCCTGACCATACCGGGAATCGGCGTAGAGGATAGCATAACGCCGCCAGCCCAAGGTGTTGGTGGTATAGTCCAGCAGGGCTGTCACCATCCGCCGATGGGTCAGGAAATCTCGAAAGACCAGGGGGCGGCCCAAGGTAATGTCCTTTTTTTGGGTCAGAATCAACAGGGGCAGCCCCAGCCGTTGAGCCTCTGCAGCCGCCGCCTCGGCTGCCGCCGACGGGAGGAAACCCATCAGGGCCGCCACCTTGCCGGTCTCCGCCAGTTCGGCTACGGCGGCGGCCGCTTCCTTGGGTCCGCTGCCGCAGTCTATGAGCACCAAAGGGAGGTCGGTCTGAGAGGCGGCCAACTCCAGCCCCTGTTTTACCTGCTGGGCTGCGTCCCGGTCCTCACCGGTGAGGGGGAGCAGACAGCCCACTGCGGCCGGGGCCGGAGGTTGGGACTTCTCCGATTCCAGATTTAACTGTTTGCCCTGAGCGGCCTCCGGGCTGTTGGGAAAGCGTTGTTGCAGGGCCTGGAGCCAGGCTGCCGCTGCCTCCGACCGCCCGGCCTGCAGTTCCAATTTGGCCAGTTGTAAAAGCACCCCCGGCGTCAGGGGCGTCTCCCGATAGAGGTCGGCCAAGTGACTCAGTTCCGCCAGACTGGCACGGTCCAGCAGCCTGGTTTTCAGATCCAAAAACCAGTCTTCTTCTCCGTCGGCCAGGTCTTTAGCTGCCAGCAACAGCCGGCTGAAGGCCTGGGTGACGTTGCCGCTCTGCAGCGAGATCTCCGTCAATAACGCATTGGTTTTAAACCGCAACGCCGCCGGTAGGGTGGAAGCGCTCAGGTTCTCAAGAACCCGTTCAGCCTCCGGCAGGTTGCCCAACTTGTATTGGGCCTGACCCACCCCATATCGGGCCTGCAGGGCTATCCCGCTGTCCGTGGACATGGTCAAAAGGGCCTCATACCGCCGCCTGGCCTCCTGCCAATTGCCCTGAATGCCATACAGTTCGGCGGTGCGGAGCCAGACATACTGACCTTGACTGGCCGGCGGCGAGGTCTGGAGAAACTGTTCATAACGGGCCAAGGCCTCGGCAAAACGGTGCGCCCGGTAGAGGGATTCGGCTTCCTGATAAAGCTGGGCTGGAGTGGGACCACGCCCCGGCACGGCTCCGGCCCCGGAAACCAGGGTCAGAACTGCAATGGCCACAAGGATAACTATCAGAGAAAATCGTCTGCCAGCGAACATACGGCCGCCAACCCCTTGCCGGGGGGCCTCAACGTCGGCCCCAAAGAAATGTTTGTTCAGGACCATTTTCACGGGAAAACTCTGTAAGTACCCGGGTTGGCACAGCAACCCGGCTGAAACCTGCATATTATTGGAGGCATTATATAAGAAAGCCTGGCGGCGGGCGAGGAGAAAAACCATTTATCAAACCAAATGAAAACTTCCTCACCTGCGAAACAGGAAAATCAAGGTTGGCCAAAAGCGGCAAGTTTGGGCGGGCACTTCAGGCCCGCCCCACTGAATTTAATTTTTCCGGAAACCAGAAGCCAGAGCCCGGCGGGCACAGCCCGCCCGATAAGAATAAAACTAAAAACCTTATTCCAGGCGGTAGCTGCAGGTCCGGTCCCCCAAAGACGACGGCCCTTCGAACAACCGCGGTTCCAGCTCCGGTCAAAAAATCTAAAGGGGTCAGATTTGCATCCAACCCCTGGCTTTTCCTTGGCGGGCGATAGGTGACTCGAACACCTGACCTTTGGTTCCGGAGACCAACGCTCTATCCAACTGAGCTAATCGCCCGCACCTGTCACTGTTATATGTTACCACAGAAATAGGCTCTGTCAAGCGGATCGGCGCCGGAAGGCAGGCCCCTTTGTGTCAATATAGCTGAGACACCTTCCCTGTGATAAATTACTGTGAGGCGGGGACGGCAAAGAATGAAAGAGACTGGATCACCAAAGATGATGACATCCCCTCATGCGAAGGTGGCAGAGCCATGGAACGGAAGTCGGGTGAGCGGAGCGAACCTGGCCGGAGGGGAGAAGCCTCTGCCATGAATCTGGCCACCCCAGACCACCCCTGCCAGCCGGTGCTCATTCCCCATCCTGAGGTATCAGGAAAACTCCAGCGTCGTCGTTTCACCGCAGAATATAAGCTGCGTATTCCGCCACCCCGGTTCGGTCGACCGCAGTTGGCCCCCAGGTTTCTATATCTTGCGGGGCTATTTCCGGTGACCAATGGGTATGTCATTTGTGATGGTCCTGAAATCAGGGTGTATTGATTATGATATTTAAGGGATTTGGTGCGAAGGAGTCGAGTCATGAATAGACAGATTAAATTAGCGATGATGGCCATATCGCTGGTTCTCTTTTTCGGCTGGATCAATGTGGCCATAGGGAATAACGATGTGAATAAGAAATGGGGCGAATACCTCGGCAACCCTAAAGAATATAAAAATGTACTAATCGCAGGTATGTTTACTTCACAGGCAGATGTCGAGAAATTTATCAAAGATAATCCTTATAATCCTATGAACGGAGAAACATGGGATATGGTATATGCCTCTGGGTTGAGCCCAAATGGCACTCCCATGCCCATTATCTTAGTCCCCGAAACAGCCCGGGTTGTAACGGACAATTTGAGTTATTCTTTACTTACCGACTATGAAAGACTAAAAAATATCAAGGTAGAATATCTAGTTTCTCACAGCAATGGCGTCGATATTGCCTTTAATGTCATCAAGTATGGCTACGTGCATGCGGAACACTGGGTCATGATCTCGCCGCCGTCAGGTTATCAGAGCAAGGTCAAAACTATCCTCGAGTCTGAAGTTAAGGATATCAAGATCTTCCATACCGAAGGGGACAAGGTAGTTTCCACTTTGGGGAAAAATTTACTGCCTGGCCTTTCGCCATTGGGAAAATGGTTTGATGTACGTCTTGGGCTTGACCGCAACGCTAATGAATTTTTCTGGGGGGCGCGCGTCGACATCCCGTTAGGAGAGGGTAAAAGGCTCAATCCTTCGAGTATACAGGAGTTCCAGTTCAAGAAAAAGGAAGGCGGTGATCTCTATTTCAAACGAAGTGATGACAATGATATTTATTTTACCAATTATCCTCATGCCTTAAAGTGGGAATTTAATAATATTGTCCTTTTTAATTTGAATAGCCTTGATAAGGCGTATAACCGCAACCCGGTTGAAAGCTCCAAGGCCAGGATCGAGCAAGAAATGTTGGATTTCTGCAATAAATTCCCCGAGGCAAAAAATAAATTTTTCGAAAATTGGAGTATGTCTGTAGAACCCAGAAGTTTACCTCCCCGGGTTATGGAACTGATTCCCTCCCTGCCTTCGCAACGCCAAAGAGAGGAGAAACCCCTTACGGATATCTCTAATCGAACCAGTCCTGAGAATATTGCCAATTATTGGACCTATGGCGGACGACCGCAGTCCATGACCGAAGTCGAAATGATGTCTGCCTTTGCGCACAACAAGGAACGGGCTTTGGTAGTGGGAGAAGGGAAAGAAGCAAAGTACCTTTTTCAGCAATTGGAAAAGACGATGGGCCCTGATCGGGTGAGATGGGTAAAGGATGAGGCCAACTGGCGGCAGGAAGCCGGTAATTTCAAGGCAGATGTTGTTTTAGGAGTGAAGTCCTACGCTTCGCTGCCCCCTCCTTTTTCCCTTCCTCCAAAGAAAGATGACGATGATGATTGGTATAGAAAGATGTCCCCGAATGGACCCCCTAACTGGCCCCCTCCACCGCCTTTACCATCCCCGGGGGCGGTTGGCCGAGGTTCCACGAAAAATTCAGCCCATAACGGACCTCCATCCGAGGGAGGAGTAACGATAAACCCAAACCCCAAATCCTCCGGGAAGGGAGGAGCCGAAAACAAGAAGAAAATTTTGGAATCCCGGCCTCAGGGAGACTCGTCATCCTGGGAGACGAAATAATCTCTAGAAGGAGAGGTGCCATGAAGAAATGGTTATTAGGTATTGCGATTATAAGCTTCCTGGTGGCGATGCTAGTCTGTGGCTGGGCTGCAACACTAGTTGAGCAGGGAGCGGCGGCAGGTAGAAAATCATCCGAGCACCAATGGATTGCCTTTTCCCTAAAGGTGTTGCAGCAAAGGTTGCAGGCCAACCCCCAGGAAAGCCAACAAAACCGAGATATTAAGCACTTGGCCGGGATTACCCAGATTCATGGGTATGTAGTGGATGAGGCCAATAACGATCTCATCCTTTTCGGCGAAAGAGACCCCAATCTGCCACTGCTCTATTTGGAGGACTTTGTGGTAGCACTGCGCAATGCCATGCACAAATACACCACCCAACAGGGGGACACCAGTTATTACCACTATCCCGGCTGCTCTATCGATCCCGACCCCCAGGTGCTTAGCCAGTTGAGGGATGTCAGTCGAAGGATTAGTGAATTGACCCACCGGAATGCTTCCCAGGAAGAAATCAATCGAGAATTTCAAAATTGGCATCAGACCTGCCGGATGCCGCAAGCCGTCAGAGTTATGGGCATCCCTTATGATACCCGCTTCGCCTGGGTCATGGTAAAGGCGGATTATGATATGAAGCAACTGGTGGATGGCTCAGATACCTTGGAGATCGAAGGTTTCGACAGCTTAACCGGCATGACCATGGATCTGGCCAGAGAAGATATAATCGCCAACAGGCGGATTTCAGTTCCCCTGGCCTCCATGAACCGCTTTTGGTTTCATCCGGGCCCGAATCGTTACAAAGAGGATGTTGGGGTAGTGGAAATCACTTGGTGTCCGGTCATTCTACTCACCGAGGAAGAGCATTTAACCAAAACAGGAAAGATTAAGGGGAAAGGCGCTCCTGATCCCCTGGCCCATCAGTTTGCCCAAGATTTTTCCTGCCATTACAATGAAATCGCCGGGAAAAGGCCGATCTACAGCGAACTGAAAGGACTCTTTCGGTTTGTCGCCTTGGCTAAAATTATTAAATTCAAAGGGGCCGAGAAGGAGGCCGGACTGGATCTGAGCTATCTGTTGGATCAGTATGAAGTCCCTGATATTCAAGTTCCCAAGCAGCTACCAGGACGATCCCATATTCCGGAGTTTGAATATAGTGAGGAGATTAAGGGAAGACATAGATATATTAAGTTATGGCTACCAAGTTGTGGGGGAGTAATTATTGAAATGAATGTTACCCCAAGTATGTTTATTATAGATAAAGGTGGTACTTTGAAAATTTATAAAAACAATATCATAAGAGATCGGAAATCGCCCGAAGAGTTGTTCTGGATAATACCTCCCCACAGGCAAGATGATGTAAGGATCCAAAAAGATGAATGCCAGTTGGCTTTCCATTGGTCAAAAAATTAAAGGCGTCCAAACGGGGAATAGCTTTGTTGTTGAGCAGGTATGTCAAAGTAAAGCGATGGGTCTCGTGGTCATTGCGCGCCGCAGCAAGGATGGACAGTAATATGTCCTGAAAACACCCAGGTGCTGGTCGTGCTTCGAAGCCTCGAAACTAAGACCTAACTTGATCGATATTTATCTTGATAGCCGGCAAAACATCTAATAACATATTGATATTATTAATTATTAAATTATTAAGGGTCTTGCTCCGGCAAACCCAACGGGTGAGAGGTTATCAGGGTATTCTTATGGCTGACCAAAGTAACACCAGTAACACTATCGATAGAGTTGAAACAACCTCTGATTGGGCTTGGACACAATGGTAATGGATAACGACGAAGCCCAGCAGCGCCATGGCGTCGAACCTATTTACAGGAAGGTGAAGGGCTTTCAGCCCCTGCAGTTGACCTGGGGGCGTCACATCATCGACGCGGTGTTTCGGGGCGGCAGCAAGCATAGCAACCACGGGGATACCGCCCTCAAGATGGTCAGCCATATCGTCAAGTTGATCCGGAAACACTATGGGGAGGCTGTTCCTATCATCATCCGCATGGATGCCGGCTTTTTTGACCAGAAGCTCCTGCCGGCGTTTCATGCTCTTGGCCTCGGGATCAAAAGGATCTCGGCTTTGAAGAGCTGCACTTTTTGCGCTTCGCTCCCAATGCGGCTTTTTACTACACCATGCTGGTCGCCTTTTTCCTTTTCGAGTGCTTCAAGGAGGATGTCTGCCCGGAGGTGGTGCCCCTGGAAGCTTACGCCACCACCCTGCGGCAGCAGGTGATCGATATCGCCGCTAAAATTGTGCGGCCTGCCAACCAGGTGATCCTCAAAGTGACCTTAGTCCACATGGCGCAGTGGCAGTTTGCCCGGCTCCGGGCTCGCAGCAACACGCCACCCCATTTTGACTGGGCCTGAGGGCTAGATAGCGCTACCTACCTTCGTCATAATTTTGGCGACTCGTGCTGGCCCGTGGACTCCTTTGCCCGGATAACCGTCTTGAGGGGCGCCAAGCCACCAGCTAGGGCACCGCCGGAACGTATTCTTACACAAGTTGCCTGCGGTTTCGCCCAGATAGGGCGGTTAGCGGGATATTCCCAGGCTTGTTAACCTCCATTGAAACACGCTAAGAACTATTCATTATCTGTGAAAATAAAAAACGCTTAAATTAGGAATAAATTGTTTATAATATAATAAAATCATTATAATATTTTTAACGAAAGTTGAGCAATTATCTTAGTTTTAAAGACAGGAGCCCATGGCATTCCGGTACCGGCCCCTAGCCGTTTTTTTCCTCATAGTTACTTGTCTGAGTTGCCTTGCCGGCTGTCTTTACATTCCGCAACGGCAACGTCAGGTCGAGCTCCGGGGCGAGAGGCTCAAGGCGGATAAGCTGAGTGTAATTGTCCCCGGGCAGACCACAAAGGCAGAAATCATTGCTAATGTGGGGCAGCCTTACCTGATGCTGGATGATTTCGGGGTTATGGCCTACTATTGGAAAATGCTGACCGCTTATGTACCCTATGCTTTCGGCATGGGTTTTAGTGGGGGAGCGGGCATCATTGAACTGTCGGAAACCAGCATCCTGCTGATCGCTTATGATGCCGAAGGCATCGTCACCAGATATGAGACCATCCATCCGAAACTGGCGCAGACGGTCAATGAAGAGGCCATTACCTGGGCCGGCCAGAGTGCCTGTCTGACGACCTTCAGGCCCATACCGCCGCCGCCCGGGAAAGCAGTAATCTATATATTCCGAGCTGGGGAATATGAACCAGGGAAGTTAAAAACAACAGCGCGCGAAGTAGGAGGGAAAACCCAGGACTATGACCTCTCTGGGGTGTTTCTCGATGGCAGGCTTTGGGCAGAGATTATGAAAGGCCAATACTGCGTCATGATCCTGCCGCCGGGAACCCATCCGATCGGCGTGGAATTGGGCATTCGCCAGACAGACCGCTTCTTGCATTTGCAGCGGCAGAGGCCGGAGCCGGCTTACACCACCGACCTCGATGTCCTTCCGGACCAATCCTATGTGCTGGAACTTTTTACTCGGGAAGTGGGGACAAAAGACGTCCCCCATCTTTTGCGGCAAACCCTAGCGGAGGCGCAGCCCAAACTGACGCGTATCAAAAGAGCTCGGTAAGATCCGCACGGCGTGGCGTTTGGTCCCGTGCCTCACTGCCAGACCGATCCTGAAAAGTCAGCGATCCGGCAACTGGACAGGAGCAGTCAAACTGCCAAGAAAGAAAATCCGTTGGAACCGCTCTAAAACCAGCCTGCCAAAACCTGCAGCCTCCCCCGCCGTCCAAGTAGATAGATATCACCGAGTCATGTAATGGAACTGTAGTGTCATAGTGGGGCATGAGGTCCTTGCGTGGTGGGGGATCGGTGCCAAGCTACGTTCTTAGCTGGTTCAGCCCCTCAGGGCCGATGGGTGCGGTCCATGTTGTGCTTCTTGAGCCGGTTAATCAGGGTGGCGAAGGAGGCGTGGTCGTAAGCGGCGATGAAGTTCAGCCGGGAGCCGTTTTGCAGCCGGGCCTCGATCTCTGACCGGTAGGGTCCAGCTTGCTCTTCCCCGGCCCTTTGGGGCGGCCCAGCTTGACGCCGGCGGCAATATCAGCTGCCGAGGGCCGGAGCGCTGGCAACCCAGAGCCGTGGGCATCTCTGAGACGTGACTTCCCCCCCGGAAGCTGTCAGCCCAACTTTTCGACAACCAATGGGGGCACTTTGCAATTGTCAGCAAAGAGACCGATGCCACCACCATCCAGGTGCCACGGCTCAACCAGGACGGCGAGGTGATCCTCAGTGGCCGGAGTTCGGCCCGGGCCCGCCAGGAGGCCGAGATGCAGACCCGCAGGCAACAACGCTTCGAAGAGGGGCTGGAAAAGCTGGCTGCCGGCCTCGCTAAACCCCGGGGCATCAAGAGTTATGCCAAGGTCTGGGAGGGGTTGAGCCGCCTCCGGGCCAAAGGGCTGTCCTACCGCTGGCCAGACCATCCGCGCCCGCTTGGCCACCCGGAGGCGGGTAACTGTCGCCATCACTAATGACAAAGGGGAACGGCTTTCTATCCGCCAGACCACCGACCCGGAACCCTTCCACCTGGAAATCTACCGGGCTCTGGGTCTGCCCTCCAAACTATTGCAAACCAAACGACCGCGGGTCTGACAAGATGTAGTGACCAGAAATCTCCTGCCAACAACCTAACAACCTGATATAGCTTATTTATCTATTACTTGGCGGTAAACTTGGGCTAAGACAGGTCTTAGACGGGGAAATAGCATCATTCCCACTCATATCCAAGTACCATAATGATCTCCTCAACCTCCATTACCCTCTTCACCGGATCTTCAATCAAGTTACCGCCGCCCGGACGGGTGACTCTGATCTTCCAGGTTACCGGTGGGTCGGTGGGCCCGATCTGGACCGAAGCTGCGGATACATCCTTGAGACCGAAGTGGAGGCCACCGTAAGTATTGCTTTTCACCAGGGACATGGTATTGGCTTCAGGTGGCGGTGGCTCCGGCAGCGGCGGCGTCAGAGTCACGCCATAGGTGCCCGGGTCGGTACAGCGGGCCAGAAGATACAGGGCGTTAATCTTAAGAGTTTTGTCAGCGTCTCGCATCGGGAAGAGGGCCGCTGACATTTTCAACTCGAAGACGTTGCCGTCTGTCGGGTCTATAGGTTTGAGGAAGTGGCTCCATGCCGTGGGAAAGTCCCGGCGCAGGTTCAGGGCCAGCCACGCCGGCGTGGCGCCGTCTGCACTGAAATGATTGCGCAGGTGGGTTATGACGGCATTCTTAAACCCACCGGCGTCTTCCCGGGCCGTATACTTGATGTGCAAGATGGCATCCGTTATAGTGCGATAATCGAACTGACGCAACGGACGGCCAAAGTCCGGATTGGCAGGGTCAGGGTTGTTGGCGGGCAGATCATGAAACAGTTCCAACGACCACTCACTAATCACCCCCGCCCCCTCGAAAGGCAGGTAGCGCTCGTCGCGGAAGTTCAGCTCGAACACCCCGGCGTCGTTCTGACCACTGCTGGCTGCAATGGCCTTGACGGGGATGTTGTTCTCTACGAAGCGCATATCATCCGCTGGATGTCCGGCGTCATCGGTATTGCGGGGATAGCCGTTATCGCCGCTACCGGTGGTGATGCGGACGCTGTTTTTCAGCAGCCGCAGTGTGCAGGAGACCGTGGTATAAGGTCCGGCGACACAGGGGAGCGACAGACTCACCGACTTGATGCGGCGGAAGTAATGGCCGGGATAATCGAGATCAAAGATTTCTTCCGGCAAGCTTATGAAGCAGCGGCCGGTCTCCCGGAGCTTTACCAGGGCTATCGGGTCCAGATGGAGTAACGAGATGTGCTTGGTCAACTCGAACTCGCGACGGTTCTGCTCCAGGTAGGCAGCTTCCAGACGCCGGAGGTCATACTGCAGCTTTTCGCCGGCTAAAAGCCCTTTTTTCAGACTGTCCCAATGGCCGAAGCTGATGAAGCTGCTGTCCTGCAGGCCGAGCTCAAACTGCAGGCAGCGTTCGGCCCGTTTGGCCAAGTCATAGGCCAGCTTGTAGCTCTGGAAATACACCCCCGAGATTTGGCCGACGTGCCATTGATAGAGTTCCTCATTGGTGTACTTGGATCTCATGAAGGTATCCACGGCCTTGGCATTGTCCATCTGGGTGAGGTGGTTTTCCAGTTCCTTTTCGGCGATAGCGATGCGAACCTTGGCCGCGGCAATGGATTTTTCGACCTGTTCGATCTCCTTGGCCGCCAGGTCCGCCTGGAAGTCCCAGTCGTCCTTGCGGCGTTGATGCGATGCTACTAGGTTGGCTATGGCAGCAGATTTATCGAGGATCGCGGAGGTCTGATACAGAGATCTGGCAGAAAGCTCGAGTGCCTTACTCGTATTGGTCCCACCAGTCTTGACCTTGGCAACAGGGCTGCCGCCAACACCACATACTCCAACATCAAAGTCGGGGACGAGGGCGAGGGCGCCGCCAAGAATGTCCAGCACTGTTCCAATGGTATGTACAATCAAAGAGCTGCCTGACAACGCCAAAGCGGCCTCCTCGCCAGGATTCATGAACTCACGGCTATCGTAATAATTCTTCCTGATCTCTGCCAGCTCCCTGCTTTTCTTCAACCCTTCAAGATTCTCCCTGGCCTCGTGAATCTGCTGCTCACGAATTGCCTTGACCGCTTCCAGAACGATGATCTCCTGACCTTGTCTGAGCAGGCTCAGGGCTTCGGCGTCCTTTTTCTCGAGGGTCGAGAGCAGTGCTACACCCAAGGCCTTGACATCGTTGCAGACCTCGTTGGCTTTTTGCAGCAGCACGTTGAACCGGTACAGCGGCAGCGGCGCATTAAGGTCGGCCAGGGCGGCGCTGAGGTCGACGCCGGCAGCCACCGCCTTAACCAGGGCCCCCGGCTCGATGGGCGGCTCAAAAAGGGCTAACTGGCGCTCCACCCCTTCAATGTTCATGCAGTGCCGAATTTTGTAGAGCCGATCGGCCACCGTGTCCCAATAGCTCAGCATCTTCTCGTTGTGGGGAATGCAGAAATACAGGCTGGGCAGGGGCGCCGACACCGGTCCGGACTCCTCTGTCCCCGGCAGGGGGGGTATCAGGTTTTCCACTGCCACCAGGGCGTTGGCGAAGGCGTCCAGTTGTGTTTCCAGTTCGTTGAAGCTCTCCAGCGGCGGCTTGGTCGGCGGCGGTATCCTTTTCGACCGCGGCCCGAGAATTTCCGCCGCCAGGATATACAGCTGAGTGGCCTCATTGATGCTTTCCATGCTGTCCTGGCGGAAAAGGTAGTCGCCCCAGGCGATGAGGTTGTCCAGATACTTCATGACCACCGTCTTCTGGTAGGCCACCGTGCGGTAGTTAGCGATGCGGTGCGGCTCAAAGGGGTTGGTGCGCCAATCCCAGACCTGCTTTTCAAGTTCTGTCATCGGCTGGCCCGGTTCGCTTCTCTCCCTGGCCAGCATTCCCAGCAGATTTTCAATGCGCTGCCGCAGATACTGGGGATTGGTCGTCTCAAAAAAGGGCTTGGTGATCCAATACTTGCTCATCCCCGAGCCGCCGGGGATCGAGCTCTCGACGCCGATGGGATTGAAAATATAGTGATACCATTCACGCGCCTCTTCGAAGCGCTGGTTTTTGCTCAGCGTATTGGCGATAAAGAGCGGGACATGAAAAAAGAGCTCCCAGTTGTAGGGGGCGTAGGCCCCGTCAGGGGAAAAATCAACGATTTCTCTGGGGTAATAAGCATCCGTGCTCGGATCCACCACCCAAGCCGTCGGCCGGTAACTTTGCTCAAAGCTGAAACCCCGGTCCAGCAGTTGGGTCTCCCGCTTCATCAAGCCGGGGATGCCCTGCAGGGGATTATGGATCAGCTTGGCAAAGTCGCAGACAAACGGGTGGTAAAAGTTCAGGAAGTGGAATTGGCGGAACTGGAACAGCCTCAAGGATAGCAGGCCCTGGTAATAATGGACGAATTGCATATAATATCGAACCATCAGATCCCGGACCTGTTCGTCAGTAAACGGCGGCACGATTTCCGTTGGCACTGGGTTATACAGGTCTCGCTCCAATTTCTTACGTTCGGCGCTTCCACAGGGCGGAAGAACTTGTTGATCAACCTTGTCGCGCCAATTCTTTTCCAGATCTTCTTCCCATATGCTAAACCACCTCTTGATATCGGGATAATAGCTCCGCACGCTGCCGCGTATTTCCAGTTTCCCATCCCTTTGTCCGGCCCAGAGCGATGGCAGAACGAAAAATGTGCGTTTTTTATCTTGATAAAAAAACGGCAGCCAGGTCCCGTAGGGAATTAAAGTTCTGGTGCTGCCTGTCACCCCCACAGAGCTGGGGGCGTCAGCCATAAGCCTGTCCAGATAGGATAGCTGCCAGGGTGGGTAGATTCGAAAAAGCCACGGGGTCTGCTGTAAAACCCCTATCCGCTGCAAGCCCTCCACAAAACTGGGAAAGCGGCTCTCAAGGGTGAGATCCTCTTCCTCCCGATCACTCTGCTCCTCCCACCTGAGAAAGCTGGGGGAAGCGCCGGTGGAATCGCTGGCCGGCCGGATAACGGGCAGGAATGAACCCGGCAGGTCCGCCGGTTCGGGAACGCCCTGGCAGCCGGTGATTTCAAAGGCCCCAATGAGACCTGCCAGGGGTACGCCATCTGCATCTATACTAAAGCCGCTGAATATCACGCCAAAGCGCCCATCACCGGCCGAATAATCTACCGGCAAGAATGAATAGTGCTTGTGGACAATCTCCACATTGTAGGGAGTTCTATTCTCGGCGTACTGCTTTGAGACACGCTTAGGTGTCCACTTGCCCTGCCGATAGTCGCTGACTGCCATCTGCAGCCGGAGTCTTTTCCAAGCAGGCTGCAGGTTCACAACGTCGCCTGCCGTGGGGGTCTGCTGGTTCATTTTATTTTTATTCTCATCCGGGACTTCCGTAAATACGGGCCAGAACAGGAACAAGCGCCGGTTGATCACTGCCGGGATGAGATAATCGCCCTGGATATCAAGGTCCACCTTCTCCCAGGGGGTCCACTGGCGATAATCGTAGCGTCGGTAGTAATAGAGGTGGGGTTCGGCCCCGGTCGTCCGGCCAAACACGTGGATGATGCTGTTGTCGCCGTCATCCTCCTGGTAGAAACCGGCGATCTCAAGCTGGGCGACCCCGTCCAATTTCTCCAGATAGTTGGCCAACGCCTTCTCCACAGTATACTGGTTGACCTCATTTTGCCGCAGTTCATTTTCCAGGTCTTTAAAAAAAGGCGACCGGTCTTTTTTAAGTTCTGGCTCGATCCAGTTCTCCGGCCATAAGAATACCTTGCGGTTCGCCTCCCAGACCCGGTACTTCCGCATCCATTGCCACCACCGCCAGGCGCTGTCGCCCTCCGGGCCGTCGGCAATGACCGTCACCTCCGGCTCCAGGCCCATGAAACACCGCTGTACAAACAATTGCACGGATCCCGAGGCCTGCACCAGCCGGCTGGTGAGCTGACAGGCGCCCATCTCCACGTCGAGCAGGTAATAACCATAGAGGTCGTTGGTGTTCTCCCATTTGCCAGTCGGGGCATCTGCCGGCTTTGGCCGAGTCAGCAGGTAGGCTGCCAGGGCATCCCGCTTGCGTTCCCGCAGGGCGTCCTGGATCTCGGCACTGAGCGTCAGCCAGGATGCATTGCCGAATTTGGCACGCAACAATTCTTTGAGGTCTTTGGCGTGAACGTCGGTCATGGCTGGGGCGGCAAAGGTCTTCACTTTGTCCGGCGCGGCGTTCAAGCTGTCCACAAAGTAAAAGGCCCGCCGCAACCGCTCCCAGTTTTCGGCCAGCAGATAATCGGCCGGATACTCCAGGTCCAGGGCCTTCACCAGGGCTTCCACGTCAGCGGCGCCCCAGGCCTCGTTTAGCAGTTCCACCTCGGCGGCAAAGTCAGCCTTGCGGGCATACTGGCCGGCGTTCAATTTTTCCAGGACCTCCAAAAGGGTGGTGCCCGCCTCGGGCAGGCTGGCCTTGAAACGCATCAGGCGGCTGGTTCTTAATACCTGCTCAATGGGAGCCCCGGCCCCAGTAACATCCAAGGGGACCGCAGCAAAATCAAGAAGTTGGGCGTTGACGGCGATCTTCCGCAGTTTTTTCCATTCCTCCAGGGTGAGCTGCCATTTTCTCCACAGCGCCGCAACCCGGCTGGCCCAAAACCAGCCATCGAAGGTGGGCTTAAACGGACTATCACTATAATAATCGACGGCCCCAATGGTAGCGGCAAACGGGCCGGTGAGATGGGAGAGCAGCGGCTCGGGCAAGATGGCATACTCTGTCAGCAGGCGGCGGGTAAGCCCTTCGGTTAAGCCGAGGGCCGCCCCGGCCTGCCGGACCACCAGGCCTTCGGACAGCGTCTTGGCGAGATAGGCCAGCGCCTTCTTCACCGCGGTGGCCATATTGGCGTTTAAGTGGTCGTTGGCCGGATTGTCCAGGTCCCGGAGCGGGAACAACAGATCGGCATCCTGCAGCCAGAGCTCATCGGGAGGAAACACGCCCGACGTCGGCTGGGTAAACAGGCTGTGGACGGCGTCGCGGTAGTCCGGATTCGCAGACAAGGCATCAAGGGCGTTCTTGGCGTCCTCTGTCAAAACGCCGACCAGACGCAAGGCCCGCTCCTCAGGGTCATAGGAGATCTTTTGGGCCAGGGCCGGGTCGGGCAGGGCCCGAAAATCCACCTCGCCCGGCAGCTGATCCAACGGTGCCGTAAAAACCGGGGCCAGGAACTTCAGCGCCAGGCGCGGCGTCTGGAAAAATTTTTCCACGGCCTGCTGATAGGCGGCAATCCTGGTTACCGCCGCCAGGGCGGGGTCCTCCAGCAGGGTGGTTCTCTGGGCCTCGGTCATGAAACCGGTGAAAAATAACGTGGTGGTCGGCTCGTCGTAGCGGATGCGGATGAGGTTTTTGATGTCCTCTGGAAAGTCAAAGCCGGCCGGCAGACCGGTCACCGAACATTGCTGCTGTACCTGGTCGCACAGCGTGTCTAGGCAGAACCGCACCTCAGCCTCGGTCCGGTTCAGGCGTTGCAGGAGCGAAGTGAGAAGGCCGGTAATACGGTCAAGGTCAGCGGGCGGCTCTAGAAAACTGTATTGGGCCGCATCATATTCCTTGCGGATTGCCTGTAATTCAGCCCGTAAACCGGTGAGAAAACGAGCCGCCTCGGCCTCCGACATGGCGGCCCTGGCCGAGCCGTCAGCCGCCAACAGCCAATTGAGTTCGTCCGGAGTGAACCCCGTGGCCTTGAGATGATCGACGTTTTCCACAAACTCCAGGGCAACCCTGGGGTTGGTGAATAACGGAACATCCTGCTGGAGCAGATGCAATATCGTCTGCCATTCCTCCGCCTTGAACTTGAGGAGCTTGGCCAGCCAGGCGTGCCGCCATAGGAACGACAGGTTGGCCAGCGTCAGATCATCAGTGATGTAAGCGGCGCGGTTCGAGGCCCGGGTCAGGCCGGCGAGGATGGTCAGATCTCTCTGGCAGATACCCAGGGCCGAAAGGATAACAGGCTGATGGCCGGAGGTTTTTTCCTCTGTAGGCCCGGCCACAGCCACTGCTGCCACCTCAAAGGCCGGATCAAGCGGCTGGAGGAGCTTTTTGTTTAAAAACAAGTTTTGGTATAACCCCTCAGCCCGTTTATCGTGAGGCTTGGTGAAGTGCGTCTCGGTATTTAGATTGTCGAAGAGGGCGCACAGTTGCTCAACGGTGGTCTTGGGGCCCAACCGGCTTCGGAGACGGGCCAAGTAGTAGAGGTTGACCAGAAACGGCTCGTCCAGGGTGCCGCCGCCAATGCCGGCGGATCGGATAGCGAGATCGAGTTCCCACATCTGCCAGCCGCTCAGCTTATGCCACAAACGCAAAAACCGATGTATGCGATCCAGCCCGGCGGGGGTGAATCCCACGATGACCTGCTTGTCGGTGTCGCAGGAAGCGTCCAGGTGCTCGATGTAGATGTCGCCGGTGGGATTAATGAACGGCAGGTCGAGGAGGGCCAGCAATTCCTCATACTCCAGGCCGGTTTTACGCAGGAAGGTTTCGACGTTGGCAAGGGTCGTGAGCCACCCGGCGTTGCCGGTCTCGCCCCAGACTGCCTGCTGCCCGGCCGCCGTGGCGTCAGCCGACAGGATGAGGCGTTTCTCGTCGATTTCGGCTGATGCGTCGCTGCTGATGCCGAAATATTCCGCCGCGATCTCGCCCTCCGTGGGGTTATTGGGCGGCGCCGTGCCACAGAACGTCCGCATGAGGTCCCAGCGCGCTAGATTACACTTCTGGAACGCCGCCCGGACCTCTTCGCTGAACAGGTCAAAAGGCAAGGAAAATCCTCGGGCCCGTTGCTCGGCACGCCGCGGGTCGGTCGCGGAAAACAGTTCGAGAGGCACCGCCAAAGGATAGGGCGCAGTCTTCAGCTTGTTATAGGCCTTGGGATTCACGTAGGCCGGATAGGCTCGGAGCTCCTCGCCGCTCGCCTTTGTGTTCGGCAACAGCTCGGCAAAGAAGTTCGGGGTCCCCTTTTTCTTTAACAGGTAGGTGGCTTCGTCACCGTGCACCACCCAACGGTCCGGGTCGGCAGGATCAACCTGGGAGAGGCTGAATTCGCTGCCGGCGCTGATCCCTCTGGCCCTCAGGGCTGCCGCCACCGCCGCCTGGGCGGCAGCCTCGTCGCCGGGGATGGCCTCCAATCCCCTCAGCTCGGCATCGTTGTCCTCCGCTGCTACCACCTTCTCCAACACCTCACAAACCACGTCCACGTAAGGCAGTGTGGTCTGGGCGTTGGCGCAACTGAGTTCCAGGTAGCCCAGGTCCGGGCGGCGCCGCAGCAAAATATCCTTTACCCCGCGGTCCCGCAGGAACATCAGCAGGTCTGCAAAGTAGGCTGCCGGGCTGAGCACTGAGCGGCATGCCTCGCAGTGGCAGATGTCCCCTTGCCGGAAGAGATTCTGCCAATTGGGGAACTTGTCCAGGTCCGGGTGACGGTCGTGGAATACCCCCGGGAGAACCCCGTCCTCAAATGCTGCCAGGTCTCCGATTACCATCAACGCGGCCGCATGCGTGTTGGCAGCCCGGTTCCAGGCCAGCCGGGCCTTTTTTTCGGAAAAGCCCGGGTGCCTGCAGTAGCGTCGGACAAACTCGCTTTCCCCCAGCCGGTAGATCATCTGCGCCGAGTGGAGGCCATCGGCGAGCAGCGCCTCTGTAGCCTCGAAAGTCGGGGCCAGTTTGAATACCCGTTGCACCGCCTTGAGTTCCAGGCGGAAGGTTTCATCCTTGGCCAGGTTCGCAAACTCCGGCCCGAGATCCTGGTCCAGGAATCCATCGATGGGCGTGCCCAGCAGCTCAAAATCGGGATGGCCCTCGATGAGCTGGCACAAAGACTCGCCGTGGCGCATGCCCCGGACGCCGCCGTGGTGGAGAGCTCGCTCCAGGCCGCCCCAAAAGGCCGCCGTCGGAAAGGCTTCCTGGAACCGGTTGGCCAGAGTCTGGGCATACAACTCCACCGCCGGCAGCTTCACCTCCCCGGCCAGCTCCGGCAAGTGCAGAGGCAGCTGAATCTCGCCGGCCTGGTGCTTGCACTCTAACAACTCCACCCATTCCCGCTCGCTCTTCTTCGCCAGAAGGCGGATCTGCTCCGGCTGCCGGACGTTGAACTCTTCTTTGAGCATCTTGACCACGGAGAAATCCCCGCCTGTCAATTCCGCCAGTTGATAAGAGGTGCGCAGGTCGGCAATCTCGCTTGCCGTGAACGCCGGGTCTTCTTTCAAAGCCTGCAGCACTGCCGGCGTCAGCGCCATGTCCTCATTGAACCGCCGGGCAAATCTGGCCTGCTTGTCGACGTCTTTGATGCCGGCGTGCTCCAGGGCCAGCTTGGCGAAGCTGGGAGAGGCCTCTTCTCCCAGAGCCAGGCGCGCCGTGAATGCGAGGAAGGCCTCGCCCCAGGCTGCCACGTGGTCGCGCCAGCCTGCCCCGATCTCCCGCCGATTGAAACTGCTGCCCAGGATCTGCTGCACCGTCCTGCCGTCCAAGCCGGGCAGGGCAGCCTTGACCATGGCCAGGTTTTCCTCCAGGCTCTCGTTCTCGTTATAGTCGAAGAATGAGCCCCCCAGCAGGGCAAACCAGAACTCCCCTTCGAGACCCGGGCCTGCCAGCCGGTGCGCCAGCACGAAACGGGCCAGCAGGCGTTTTTCATAGCCGGTCTGCCCCGAGAGAAAGGTGAGGTCCTGGTGCTTTTGGTCCTCCTCCAATTCCTCGATGGCCACCTGGCCGAGCCGCGGTGCCAACGCCGCCCCGATCCTCTCGAACAGGCTGGGCGGCAGCTTCTTGGCCAACGGGATCGTCAGATCGATCCTGGCGTCCGGCGGCGCCTTGAACAGCACCGGCGAGACAGCCAGAATGGAGCCATCGGCCTCAAAGGCCTTGACCACCAGATGGGCGCTGCCGCGTTCCTGATGGAGGAGCTGCTTGAGGGAGTAGTTGATCCGGTAAACCCCTTCCTGGTCAGTGCGGGTTGCGCCCAACTGCTGCTCCCTCCGGAGGTTTCGATCAAAGGCTGCTACCCTGGCGCCGGCGGCCGGCCAACCGTCCTCGAAGCGGACGCAGCCGCTCACCCGCAAACGCCTGGGTGCATCGGGCTCGCCCGGGCCGGTCTCTCCCCCTGCTGCCCAGTCCACCGGGATGACCACAGGGATTTCCCCGGCCTGGACGTTCCAGATGACCGATTGCTCGGTGCTGCACAGCAGACGGTTGCCCCGAAAAACCCGGAAGAACAGGTCCGGCCGGCGGTCCAGGAATAACTCCTGGAAGTAAGACGGCTTGAACTCCATCTGAAAGCCGCCCTGGGCATCGGTGACGGCACTGCCCACGAGGTCGCTGCAGATGAGGTCCTTGTCCCAGGCCTCGACCCGCAGCCCCTGGATGCCACGCTTGGTTTTCGTATCGATAACTTGTCCTCGAATACGGTATGTCGTATCATCCTTGGTTAGCATTTGAGGTTTTCTCCTTATGTTAAAACCGTACAATACGCTTATCTTTCAAGCTGACCTAGTGATTTTGCTTTATCACAATAAAGTATCGACACCGCAAACCGGTTTTGATGGGCAAACGGCCCAATCTAAATATTTATCGAGGAGCATCGGGCCAAGTTATAGAACTCATCCAACCAAAGGCCTAGCAGAAAGACCAGGTGTTCGAAGAAATAGTTTACGAATACGAAGGTAATTTATGTTATGCGACGGCTAGTTAGCAGAGCGATCCTCCCGCTTGACCGAGAATATCATGGCCATGGCCTATAGCCGCAAGACTGATGAACTGATGCACCGCGCCCTCAAAATTTTCGGCTTTGAAGAGCTGCCCTTTTTGCGCTTCGCTCCCAATGCGGCTTTTTACTACGCCATGCTGGTCGCCTTTTTCCTCTTTGAATGCTTCAAAGAGGATGTCTGCCCGAAGGTGGTACCCCAGGAAGCCTACGCCACCACTCTTCGGCGGCAGGTGATTGATATCGCAGCAAAGATTGTGCGGCATGCCGGCCAGACGATCCTCCGAGTGACCGAGGCCACCATGGCGCAGTTGCAGTTTGCCCAGCTCTGGGCTCGCAGCAACACGCCACCCAACTTTGTCTGGGCCTGAAGACCGGATAGCGTTACCTACCATCATAATTATTTTGGCGACACGTGCTGCTCCCGTGGACTTCTTTGTCCATATAACCGTCTTGAGGGGCACCTAACCGCCAGCCATCGCACAACCAGGACATTGTCTTACCCAAGTCGGCCGAGGTTTAGTCTATCAAGGGCAGTCATCAGGAAATTATCAGGCTTGTTGACCTCTCTTGAAACAGGCTAAAATCAACTCATTCTCCGTGAAAACGGAAATCGCTTAATTAGGGTGACATAAGATTTGCCATATTTCTCATGAAATGGATCCTTCCTGATTACCTTGCTGCTTGTTGTTCTTCGTAACGTTGATGCAGAACATAATAAGATCCTTTAAAAAAGAAACTTTGAGGTGCACTTAATATTTCTGGCGCTGTTACTACTTGTCGTGCGGCTGGAGTTAAGCCTGTCCTCCAAGTCTTACTAAAGTTAAGTGGATTAACTGTTCTAATGATTCCTAATGAACCTAAACTCCTTAAATCACGGCCCCGTTCCAAAGGGCTCAAATCACGAGAAAGTTCATATACATCGTTCCGCAAAGTCAGTTGTCCAATTTCATAAGACGAGCGTTGTTCTCTATTCATCAGTTCCCACTCAACTAAAGATACTTCACCAGTAGGTTCTGGAAATAATCCAGGACCTGGTCTGGTTCGCAAACCAAACCTCGTTAGATTGAAACCAATTTCAACGGTCCCCCCTAAAAGAGCCCCCGTAGCGAAGCCTCTTTCATCTCCCGTCACGAGCATCCCACCAACGGCACCGATTTGGCCACCAGGTGATGAAACAAGTAATACCATATTAAATGCTCGGCTTGCTTGAACGTCTTCCTCGGGAGATGTCTGACCAGAATAAGATAATCCCAACTGGATTGAAGCGGCCACTGTAACAGCAAGCCCGCTAGAACTGGTCATAGCTGCCCCCAGAGTTACAACTATAGGTGTACTGGCGCCTGCTGTAAGTAAAATTGAACCACCTCCAACCAGCGCAAGTACACCGATTACTAGTGCATACCCACCCCGTTCCCAAAAGCTGCGTTCAGCCGATTGTGCCGAACTTTCAATAGTACCAATCCTTCGCTCCTGCCTGCTCCGGGAGCGTCGATGTCTCCCTGAAATCTCTCGTTGTTGTGCCACAACTTCTGAAACATCCTCAATCGCAAAACTCTGTTGCATCTCAGCCATTAAGTCTCGATGCTCCTCAGCTAAGAGCTCATCCAGAGGTGTGGGCATACATGATTGAGTTTGAGGATCGCAGTCAGTCCGACCAGTAGGATCAACCTTTATTATTGGATTATTTCTGACAAATCTATAGGCATTTAGTCCGTTGGAAATTCCGGAGGGATCACAACTTATCCATCTCCCCAACCAAGCTGCGCAATACCGCGCCCCATGGTAGTTAAACCCCGTCTCCTCATCCCGCTCTTTACCCGTATACCGATACCGCTTCGGCATCTCCGTCTGGCGGCGCACCGCCTGATACGACGTGCTGCCGTAGGGCGTGTATTCTTCGTAGGAGATGATCTGGGCTCGGTCGTCCAGTTCCAGGCAGGCCGACCCCAGATGGTTGCTAAACTGGTAGCGGCTGAGCTGCCTTGCTGTGCCGTCATCAACGTCGTTGCGCGTCTCTATCAGGGCGAGGCGCTGATTTTGGTCCATGATATGCAGGGTCTCGCGCACCAGCCCGGCGTGGGCCCCATGGTGCCGGCGATAGATCTCGAAACCGCCCAGGTAGAGGCGCTCGTCTTTTACCCGGCCACCGGGCAGCTCAGTCACTTTCCGGACTCGTTGGCCGGTGACATCGTAGACATACCAGGTGCGTTCGCCCTCATGCGCCATCCCATCCTCATCTGCAGCGCTCACCGCCTGGCGTTGGGTCAGCTGCAGCCGGTCCATGAAGTCCCACTGCATGATTCGCAGGTGCGGCAGGCGGAGCATGTTGCCGTGGGCGTCGTAGCCGTCCCCGGCGGTGCTGTAGGTCTCGGTCGTGCCGTTGATCGTCGTGCCGGTCAGCCGGTTGCTCATCACGCCAGGTTCAAGTTGGCTGGCTTCTTCATAGGCGTACGTCCGCGTCCAGCCGTCTTGGACTGGATCGGTGCCGCGGTGCTGCATCATGAGGAGGTTGCCCACGGCGTCGTAAAGATAACGCTCCAGGTAGATGCCCAGGAGATTGCCGTCGCCGGGATGCAGCCGGCCGACCCGTGGCAAATCGTTATAAGAGTGGGGAATGGGTGGGCCGCCGACCTGCCCCAGGTGCTCGCGTCCGGTGGCCTCAATGAGCCGATAGACGGCGTCATAGGTATAGGCGGCGCTGGGCTCGACGCGCTTATTGCGGAAGTAGACGGTCTGCTGGGCCTCGTCCCGGATGTAAGTGATGTTGCCCGATGGGTCATAGGTATAGTGGAGGTTCTGCACCTGACAGCCGGGCCAGCCGGTTGAGGGCGGCTCGGGGCAATCCTCGGGAAAGTCGCCGGCCCGGCGTTGGGTCAGCAGGTGCGCCAGGCGGAAAGTGAGCGGGTCGTAGGTATAGGTGGTCCTGGCCCCGTTACCGTAGTCGATCTGCAGGCGCTGGCCTTTGGCGTTGTAGTCGATATCGGTTACCACCGGCAGGTCCGAGCTTGCGGGATCAAGCAGATCCTCCGGCTCGGCAGTCCGGTGCAGCCAGACGTGCACCTGCTCCAGCAGGTTGGCCTCATTGTAAACCGGCTGGATAACGTTGACTGCGGCGTCATGCCCGTCACAGTGGGGCGCCACCAACTGGATGGGTCGGTTCAGGGCATCGTATCGGGTACTGCTGGTGTAGGTCTCGGGTTCGAGGGGCACGGCGCCCGACCAATCCCGCGTGCCTTTGTATTCCTGGGCTAACTGCCGCCGACTGCGGAGCAGGTTGCCCTTAAAGTCATACCGGTCGCTGCTGATCATGCCGGCCTGATCGCAAAGCTCAACCACTTTGCCCCGCAGGTTGTCGGCCTCGGGGTCTGGCCGGGTTTCTCCATAGATGCTGCGGCCCACGACTACCTCGGCGCCTCCACCGTCGCTCAGGCAAGAATCTGTCGGCCGCCGCAGCGGGTCATAGGCGGTGCGGAATCGGTGGCCCCGACTGTCCCAGGCATAGAGCGGTTTGCCGGCCACGTCGTTGAGCACCCAGCGCTCACCCGCCTCCATGCTGGCCTGATGGATGCGGTTGCCCAGCATATCGTAATCGGAGCGCATGACGAGGCGATCCTTGGCGTCGATGACTTCCCGCTGATTGCCTTCGATGTCCAGGATGATCCGGGAGAGATAAAACTCCTCGGTGGGCGGATCAGTCGGTGGTGTATTGCTGTATTTGAATTTGTTATGAGCGACGGTGAGGAAGGTGCGGCCCAGCGAATCGGCGTGGGCGAGGGCAGGTGTGGCGGCGTGGACCTCAGTCTTCCGGGCAGCCTGCGTTTCGCTGGTTCGACTCATCGGATCGGGATAGCGCGTTGCGAACGCCTCCGCGTGGGCCGGATCCGTCCGTAACCCATGCCACGTAGGCAGGTAGTCAGCGGCGGCCAAACGAGGGGTGCCGTCGGGATGGAGAAAGAATCCCTTGACGTCTGCGTCATTCTGCGGTTCAAGGGTTACGGTGTCGTTGACGTCCCAGGTCTCCTGCCGCCAAGGGTCGAAGACCACCTTCTCCCAGGTGTGGTTGGGGTGCAGGGTGGCTACCAGGCGTTGGACGGGGTCATAGAAGAGCACCGGGCTGACGCCGATTTTGACCTCGAACTCAAAGCGGTGTCTGTCGGTGAAAAATGGCTCGTACTGACGGACAGGCTTGCCCTTGTTGTTGTACACCGTCCAGCCGCTCCCCACCCAGCGGGGGCTGAAATCGTCGGTGGTCATTTCTGGCTGGCCGTCCGGCCCGATGATGATTCTATCAGCCGAGTCCCGCCGGGGTACCGGCCCCGGTTCGGCCTGGACCTTCTTCTGGATCTCCCGGCCGAAACCGTCCGAGTAAGAGAAGCTGATCTGCAACGGGCTTTCCTGGCCTGGCGCCAAGTCGCTGACGTGAATTTCCCGGGCGATGGTTGCGGCAATGGCGGGTGGCTTCTTGGCTGGATCGGGCTCCCGCCAGTAGGCGGTCAGGTCATAGACCACCCGGGTGGTGGCCCGGCCCAGCAGCCTGGCCGCCAGCGGCCCTTTGGGGTCCGCAAGAAACTGGTCGATCTCGGCCTGGGTAAGATCGGCGGTGAATCCCTGCAGCGAGTCTCCTTCGGCCGGATCCGGCGGCGGCTTTCCCATCACCGCCGTGCCCACGACCAGGCCCAGGGCATCAAAGGCTACTTCGGTGCGGTTCCGGTTGGGGTCCATGACCAACGCCGGCTGCAGGACCCGGTAGTCCTGCCCCTGGCGCACGGGCGGCCGGGTGGGATCAACGTCCCGCTCCCCCACGGTGACCCGGTTGCCCAGGGCGTCGCAGGTCTCCTGCACCAGCAGGCAGTAGCTGTCATAAGTAACGATACTCTCGGTGCTCATCGCCTCGGTATGGAAGGGGTCCCGGTAGCGGTGCGGCAGAAAGAAGTGCCGGCGGGCGTACGTCAGTTCCTGGGGCGGCGGGTCGTTCGGAATCGGGGAGTAGAATATCTGTCCCGAGGGGATCCACCAGTTGGCATCGCCTTCCGTGTGGACGTAACGGGCCTCGTTCTCCAGCATGATGTCGCTGACCCGATCTCCGTAAACCACGGCGACCAACCCAGGCGTGAAGGCGAGCTTGTAGCTTTCGTAGGGCAGGGCCAGCGATTGCAGCTGTCCAAGCGGCAGCGGCCCCGTCAGGTCATCCCGGCGGTAATAAGTCCGAACGTGCTCGATCAGCCGCTTCTGCACCCTCCCTGCAGTCGGTTTCTCCTCGTAGTCGAGGGCGATTGCCGTCGTCCCCGCTGCGAGGACTTCCTCCCAGGTGAAGCGGTTTTGGCCGACAGGTAACGTCAGGCCGGTTAGCTCGTAGGTGCGCGACTCGCAAAGCACCGGCGTGCGGTAGCTGTCAGGGTCCAGCACTGCCTCGGTGACCCGGTTTTCCGTGTAGGTCAGGAAGATCTGGCTCTGCCTGGCCTGATCCTCCGGAGACAGGCCTGTTGCCGGTTGCCGCCGCCCATAGCCAATCGCGGCGGATTTCAGGACATTGCCATAGTTGTCCACTTCCAACGTCAAAGTCTGGCCAAGACGAGGATCATTGGGGTTGCGCTCGTAATGGTAGCTGAGCGATTCCCGGGCATGGCTGAGAAATACCCCATGGCGATTGCCGGCTGCGGGCTGCAACATGCGAATGGCAAAGTTTTGCTCGGTGACGGTGTACGGGTGCTCCTGCTTCTCCGTGCCGTCCAGGGCATAGACTTCCTGCCGTAGCATCAGGCCCTTGAGGGCCCGGCAGGCCTCCCTTTCCTCCTGGACGGTCAGGCCGATGGGAAGGACGGTATCTTCGAGGACATACTTTCCGGCCTCGGCATCGTTATCCCGCCAGGCCGGCTCCCGGTAATATTCCCCCCGGTCGTGCAGATCCAGCAGACCTGCAAAGAAATCGGAGACATGCCGGCGGCCAAGATAGACGCCGGTATGAAACCAGGTCCGGGTGAGCACGGGCGGGACGTGCGACGCCGCGTCGATGTTGTTGCCTACCGGTAAGGCGCCCGTCTCGGTTAGGGCCGCGAACTCCTCCGTATCCCACTGTTCCACCATCCCAAAGCCGCGGAATTCGCGTTCCTCTCCGTCGAAGTAGCCGTGGTGGTAAGCGTAGCGGGTCACGAAGCGGTTGCGGCTGATGTAGTCGTAAGTTTCAACCCTTTCGACGACGTGTACCGGGAAGGGCAGTCTGGTGACCCAGGGCTTGCCGGCCTCCTTATCCTTCAGGTAGAAATAGGTTGAGGGAGTATAGTGCACCCGGGTTTCGGCCCCCAGGTTATTGACGGTGCGTTTTAACAGGTGGGGCTTGCCCTCGGCCATGAGGTTGAGATACCGCAGCGGCGCCCGGCTTGCTCCCGGCAGCGGCGAAGACCAGACGAGGCAGGCAGTGCCCAGGCCCAACAGGTCAACGGCGGCCACGTGAGAGACATTGTCCGCGTGTGGGAAGCCGGGGAGGGCGTTACCCTGGCTCCAGCTATTGCCGGACTGGTTGAACCAGAACCGGGTCTCGTCGCGCCCGAGATAGATAATGTCGGTAACCCCGGTGCCATCGATGTCGGCCAAACGCAGGCGGCCGGGGTCGAAGTGGTCGGCCCGGTCGAACCAGGGGGCGTTATCCATGGTAACCTTGGCGCCGAACCGCCCGTAACCGAGGTTGGGCCAGTAGCAGACCTCGCCGTTGCGGATGCGGACGATGTCGGTCAGCCCATCGCCCGATAAGTCCGCCAGGGATATCATTTGGGTATTGTCGGCAAAGACGATGCGGGGGCCCCGCTCCTCGTCCGTGGGAACCAAGACCTGCTGCGCCGGCCCAAAGCCCGTCTCCGCCAGGGAGGGGTACCAGGTGAACACCTGGTCCTCGGTCACCAAAACATCGGCGTGGCCGTCGCCGGTGAGGTCGATGAATTTCAGGTTTGGATCATGCCACTCCAGGTTCGGCACGGCCTGAAAAACGCGATATGGTTCCCACTCCTGGTCGTCGGTTCTTTCAAAGAACCCTGGCAGCGTGCGGTCCAAACCCACCAGGTCAACTTGACCATCGCCGGCCAAATCAAGAAATTGCCAACGGCCGGTAGTAAGGAGGCTGCCCGCCGGCAGCCGAGCCACCTCTTCCACTGCCGCAAAGCGGGCGGTGTACTGGTCTTTAACCAGGTCCCTGGTCAGAGGGGACTCGTTGCGTTTATAAAACCAGCCACCGCCTTGTTCTGTGAGGATACCGGACAGCCCTTCGCCATCAAGGTCAACCCATTGGTAGGCGAAACCGTCCACGCCGGCGGGCAGATTTTCCAAACTGGTGAAATCGACCTCCTGGACCTCCTGGCCGATAACCGGCTGGCTGTATTCAAACTCCAGAGGCGGCAGCGATTGCGCCAGATAGCCCCCCCCGGACTGCCGCTTGTAACCGGTTGCCGTTATCTCCACGAGGAAGGAGAAGATGGGGGATCGGGCGCTGTCCAGGTCTCTTTCAGAGGAATAAGTAAAATCCGTCGAGCGCACCAGGCAGTCGGCGCCAACTTCTGTCTCGCCGGGAAAGTGGTGGAACATCAGAATGCGCCGGCAGAGGCGGCAGGTGCGTATCTCGAACCCGGCCCGATAGGTCGAAAAAGGGTCCTGGCGGCAGGGCCAGCTCCTGCCGGCTTCCTCCGGACTGGGCTGCGCCGTATCGTGTTCTCCGTAATCAAAGACGACTTCAAAGAGCCAGTCTGCACTCCCGTCCGCGGCCGTGGCCCCTGGGGGCGCCATCCAGGGCTGATCTGCCGCCAAGTTGGGGAAATAGGGCTCCCGGTTGCCATAGCGGATCCGCTTGAGATAACGGTTGGCCGTCCGGACGCGGTTGCGTTCGCTGGCCTGTCTCAAGGGCACATTGTCGTCATTCTCCCCCTTGTAGCCGTAGACAATGACATTGCCCTTGTCGTCGTGGCTCTCACAGATCAGCCAGCTAAAAATGCGGCTCGGGTCGGAGGGATCGGCGATGCGGCTTTCGGCGGTCTTGCCGTACCAAGTGGTAATGTTATCTCGGGAGATGGATCGCCAGAAGCTATCTTGGGGGTCTGCTTGATTGGTCCAGCGCTCGATACGGGCCAATAGTCCTTCGATGCGTGGCCGGTAGCGCTGGATCCGGTAGGACTGGTTGGCGACCGTCCGCCAGGGAAGCTCCTCACGCCGCCATCCTCCATCCTCCTCAACAAGAACCGGCACCAGATCTTCGGCGCCCGAGAGAATAAAGACGTCGGACTCTTCGGCGTCCCGATATTGCGGAAAACCTTTGTCGGTTTTGCGGGTAATGGCCGGCAGGGACAGGCTCCAGCCGAAGCCGAAGGGGCCGTTGCCAGCACCGGAATCGTAAGACAAAGATAGTTGGGGGCCGAACCCTGACCGCCCGGGGCTGGTAGCGATGGGCACAGTCATGGAGCCGGTGCCGGTGACCGGGTTGGCGGCAAATTTCTCGCCCATGCCCCGGATGGCCCCGCCGCCTTTGGGGAGATTAATGACCGGAACAGGCGATTCAAGTTTTTTCCTATCCGGCGCCTTTTGACCGGAAGTCGGAGGCGATCTAAACATAGAGTTATCCCCCCGATAAATTGCTTGCTGAAAAATATAGATAATTTGTGTAAGTCATAGACGCTTACCCGAAAAGGTCATGGGGGTGGATTGATGCCAGTCCTCCGGCAAGGTGAAATACGTACCTTTTTCGTCCTTTTAAGAAAAACCTCCCGAAACAGCCACCGTCATCTCAAAACCGATAGATACCCCTATCCAATTTTTATGCCGGGCACTAATGATCAATGGCACGAAAAAAAGCCGAGCTACCCTTTTCCAGGCAACTCGGCTGTCTTGTTTCGCATCCACAAGACCCGTGGCTTTCTGCCCCGCGTCCCTGCAGGTCAGCTTTTTCTGGTAATTATACTTATAACACGAGGGATGGAGTGAGTCAATAATAAAGTTCAACTAGTACTTAATAATTTAAACAATAATGACATTAATCTTCTTCATAGGGGGGCTCAGGTAGATTTGTAGCAGCTCTGATGGGCTGCCATCTCCGGGTCGGCCAAGTCCTTCGGCTTGGGGTTCAGCCGCCGGCGCAGGGTGGTGGAGGGTTTAAAGACCAAGACGCGGCGTTCGGACAACAGCAGGTCTTCGCCGGTCTGGGGGTTGCGGCCCCGGCGGGGGTGCTTCCGGCGCACCACCCACTTGCCGAAGCCGGAAATGAGCACGTCCTCACCCCGGACCAGGGTGTCGGTGATGATCTCCAACACCCGATTCACTAGCTTTTGGGCTTCCCAGGGCTTGACGCCGTAGACCCCCCTCTGGACCTGCACGGCCAACTTGGCCTTGGTCAGGGTCAGGGATTTCTGCGGCTCCGGCTCAACTGCCCTGCCAAGATATTGAACACCTTCTCTAACCAACCGTTCTCCCTCCCTGCCGCCGGTCTTTCCCCGTCCTGGCGTCCGGCCTAGACCGTGGCGTGGGCCGCGTCAATGAAAGTTTTGTTGACAACGTTGGCCAGGAAGTTGGCGGCGGAGTATTTGTCGGTCCGCTGGCTCTGGTTCAGGATGACCTCCACCCGTACGCCCCGTTGGTGCGCCCGGAGCAGAGCCCGGGCGATGGGCGCCGAGGTGAAGGCATAGGCCTGCACCAGGACGCTCTGGTGGGCTTGGTTCACCTCCCGAATGATGGCGGCGGTGGCGCCGCCGTTGGGGGAGAAATAGACCTCCCAGCCGGCCGCCGGGGCAAACTTCTCGGCCCGGAGCGGGGCGGCCAGGAGCAGGGGGACAACCAGGAGAAGAAAGGCTGGCCGCCGCACTATTGCTGCCTTGGCCCACGTCCAGACCTGTTTGTCGGTCTCGAGGGCTTCGGCCACAACTGCCGGCTGGTCTGCCAGGGTTGGCAAAGGAGATTAGATTTCCAGTGCAAAATTATCAAGTTGCCGGCCACTGAAAATTTTTCTATAATAGAACCATCGCTCTGGAGGCTTGCCGATGGAAATCAAAGATATCATGACGGCGCTCAAAGAACTAGTCCTTCCCGAATTGAAGGAAATCAGGCACGAACAGGCAGAAATAAAGACCGCTTTAACTTTAACCAATAAGCGTCTAGATGACCTCAACATCCATCTGGCCGACCAGAGCCGGCGCCTCGATGAAACCAACCAGCGTATCGACGCCGTCCGGGAGGAACTCTCCGGGCGCATCGACACCGTCCGGGAGGAACTCTCCGGGCGCATCGACACCGTCCGGGAGGAACTCTCTGGGCGTATCGACACCGTCCGGGAGGAACTCTCCGGGCGCATCGACGCCGTCCGGGAAGAGCTCAGAGGGCGCATCGACGCCGTCCGGGAAGAGCTCAGAGGGCGCCTTGATGAAACTAACAAACGTATCGACACGGTCCGCGCCGAACTCACCAGCCGTCTCGATGACAACAACAAACGTATCGATGAAACTAATAAGCGCCTCGATGAAACCAACCGGCGCATCGATTCGATCCAGGGGGAACTTAGCCAGCGGATTATCGCTGTCCATAATGATGTTATCCTTCGCATCGACAAAACTAACGACCGCCTCAACCGTCTTTACGAGGCCATTGTCCGCCGGAATGAGCATGAGGAGCTAAAAAACCGCCTTGACATTTTGGAGCAAGATCTGTCTGCAATAAAGCAGCGTTTCGCTGCCTGAGGTAACAACCAGCAATCTTCATTCCCTTCCCTCCTTGGTTTTATATTCTGCGACCCCACGTCTGCCAAACTCAGCCGTTCTGCCAAACAAGACCGCCCCGGCATCGCAAGACAATATCTGCCAGCCTTCATACTTGAAAAGCTCCTGATATAGCTTAGTCCTGATATTGACCAGCACCAGGTCGGGGCCATAGGCACGGAGCAGCTCCTGCCAGACCGGCGCCGCGGCCTCGATTCAGGGATGCGAAACTTGAGAATTTAATCGGATAAACCGTAATTTATCACTAAGTAGATGTCCTAGCTATATTTACACAAAGGGCTAAAAATACGTCAAAATTTTTATACTGGACGCAAAGGATAATGGTTTAAAATTTATTGACAACGAAGGCAATGGCAGTAATATAATAAAAGACTTAACAGTTTTGGCTACCCGTCTCTGTTGGCCCAAACCTTCTCCCCTCCAGCAGGGCGAAAAGACATGCTTGAAATATATCATCATCAGGAGCAGAAAACAGCCTGCCTGCCCTTTGACGTTAACCCTCTTCCCTCGGAAAAGCGCGGGATATTAGAGGAAACTATGTAATCCACCCTGCGCCAGCATGCCCCAGGTAATATTATTTGGGTTATATAAAGCCCCTTCTCCGCAGCCTCAAGGGAAACTGACGGTGTCCGGAAAACAAAATTTGAAAATCGCCATATGGTTTTTTACGCTATTTCTCTTCATTATTCCTCCCACCATAGGAGTGCCAGCTCCAGAAGAAATTCAGTTGCTTAGCCACTGGGGCATTAAAATCAATGATACCATACAGGCGATTATGAAAATGCAGGCAGAACCTCAGAAAGCAGCCGAAATTGGGTTGTCTAACGGGGGAGCTTTGGTCGGAGGAGGCATGGGTGCCAAACTGGGGGCGAAGGTGTTTGATGGTGATCCCTTGGGCACTGCGGCCTTGGGAGCCCTGGGAGGACTGGCGGGCGGAGCTCTCGGGGCCGTGGTCGGACAGAGAGCCGATATTTGCCGGAACTTCCTGGAACAGGAATATCTCGCTTTGAGCCTGGCCAAGGAGCAGCTAGGGATCATCGTTGCCAAGTTTAAGGAAACCGATGATGTTGATGCCGACTTCTTGAAAGGACTAGCCGAGATTGATCACGATCTGCTTCAGCACCTGGCCTTTTTGGAGAAATTACGCTTTCGGTCCATAAATCCCCTGGACTTCAAGGCTCAAAATGAAGTTTTCGAGCAAGGGCTGGCCGTGAGAAAAAATATCCTGGCACTGGTCAAAAAAATTGATGCAATAAGCCATGACCTCAATTTATAAGGCAGAAAAGGAACAGGAGGATATTGCTAAAAAAATAAGGTTTCCGGTTTCCGGAAGAGCTTCTCTCTTAGTGGGGCGGGCCTCCGTGCCCGCCCAAGTTAGCCAATGGCAGCGTCCTATATTTTCATGGTCCACGGGTTACTTTTATAAGTAATGGCAATTAATTAGAAAATAAAGATCGTAGTTCATAGTTACTGGCGGCCAACCTTGTAAGGTGGGCACTGCCCACCTTTGGCCGACTTTATTTTCATTGTTCGCGGGTGACTTTTGTAAGTCATGGCAATTACCGAGAATATAAGGTTTCCGGTTTCCGGAAGAGCTCCTCTTTTAGTGGGGCGGGCCTCCGTGCCCGCCCAAGTTAACCAAAAACGATGACCTTTATTTTTATAGTTCACAGGTGACATGCAGGTCATGGCAATTACCAGGAGCATCATAAGATATTCTTCCCCTTTCCCCCTGGAGCGAGACCAATGACAGGGGAAGGGCCTGGAAAGCCGCTGAAGTTTTTTGCCTAGCGGCTTAGCAATCAGTTTCTTGAAAAAGGATTGTTCTCCATGATCAGTGATCTTCTGCTCCTTATGGTGGGCATGGTCGGACAACTCTGGCGGACCAGCCATGTCATGTTCCTGACGGTTTTGGCGCTGGGCATGGTACTGGGAGGGTTGATGTGGTGGTTTACCAGTTGGGTGGCTTCGAGTTTTAATCGCCAGTTTTCCTTAAGTCCTCAACACCATGTCTATTGCAGCTTGGCGGCGATCATTACCGTTTTTTTCATCGTCCTCTTCAGTGCCTTCAGCTATACCGCAGTGGTGGCCGAATTCATGGTGGACAGTTGGCGGGATGGCATCTTGCAGGATAGGAAATGGAGCCAAAACACCTTCCGCCAGACGTACGAAGCCGTGTACGAACTCCGGGACGCCTCTGGCAAACAACTGGAAAATTTTGCCAACTACCCCCACCCCGACTCGGGTTTGGCCAAATTGATCCCCACAACTCATGCTGAATCTAAGCAGGTGGCAGCCCAGACCTATGCCAAGGCAGCCGTGGACCATTTCCGTCTCCATCATCCCTTTCTCAGTAAAATACTGTGGGCCAACCCGGAGGTGGCCCAGCAGGTGATCACGCAAGACATGGAGCGGGTGTTCGGGAGCGGCTCCCGGACTTATCAGGCAGAGGAGGCGATTCATCTGGCCAGCGAGAGAATCCGACAGGATCTCAAAGAACAAGCCCCCCGCATCGTGATTATCTCGCGCCTCATCCTTATATGTATCTTTCTCCTAGTGCAGGGTATTACGGTGGGCCTGTTGATCAGAGCTGCCCTGAAGGATATTAAGGAGCATCGGATCGAATCACGTTACGTCGGAGGGTAACATGCCACAGTTCAGTTACTTGGTGATAGGCCTGGGCGGCACGGGTTGTGCCGTGGTCCGGGAGTTGAAAAAAAAGCTCTATATTGAATGGCGGTCCAAGGGGAATACCGGCCCCTACCCTGACATTTATTCTTTCCAAGATCAACATGGTGGGACCCTGGTAGAGTCCCGCATCGCCACCCTGAGCATCGATTCCAACCAGAAAGATCTCGCCGGAGAAGGAGAGCTTTCCCAGGGGTGGCGGGTCTTCGGGGAGACTCTGGGCTTGCAGGATTATGAAAAGGTACTGTTGGATACCCGGGGCATCGATAGGATTCTGAGCAATATCGAACGGTATCCGGGGATAGAGCCCTGGGTCAGGGGAGAGTTGGAATTTGTTAGGGATATTACCACGGGAACCACGGAACCGGCCGGCTGCAATCAGATCCGCCGCATGGGGCGCATCGCCTTGGCCAACGGCAACGGGATTGCAAATGTCATCGGCGCCGTTGCCAACCGTTTGAAGAAGTTGACCGAGAACAGACAGGTTGGCGCTGAAATCCACATTGCCTGCACCCTGGCCGCCGGAACGGGAGGCGGTTCCCTCATCGATGTGATCGCTCAGCTGCAGCGCCACCTGAAAGATGAACCCGGAGAATATAATATTTTTATCCATGGTTTCACCACAGTAAAAGATGTGGGTAGTATCAATGCAGGCAATTTTTACGCCAACCAATATGCTGCCCTCATGGAGTTGAACGCCTTCCGGATGGAAATATACAGACCGTGGGATATCGCTGCCTCCCATGAAGCTGCCAGACTTTCTCTGCCAAAAAAAGATGGTATTTCCACCAAGGATATGCGAGACACCTTCAAGTCGATGGCGCTGGTCTCAGACCATACTGAAGGGGGCAGGAATGTTCCCCTGGACCAACAGATTGAAAATGTGGCAGAGTTCATCTTCCAAATGGCCGTACGACAGATGGGCGATTTACCCAAACCGCTGCGCGACGCCCTGACACTGGAGGACCGGAAGCAATTTCCTGCGGATGCCAACGGCGGCAACCGTTCCACGGCGTTCATCAGCTACGGTGTCCAGCGAGTGGCCATTCCGGAACGGGAAATCCGGGAAAAGCTTTCCTATTCTTTCGCCAGGCAATTTATCCTGAAAATCTTATTTAACCATTGGGATGACCGCTACCGAGATCTACCTCGGGAAATGGATATTCCCAGCTTTGTCGACAATCGGCGCCGCGTCTGGAAGGTAAGCTGGGATCACCTCTACCTTGACCTAGTGGAAGATATTAGCGGCCAGCGGGTATTTGACCCCTATGAGATCGAGTGGCGCAATGAACTGAATAGACAAGCAGAGCGAGTGCGTGACCAGCTGGTGGATCGGAAGGAGTGGCTGGTCGACTTTAATCGCCGGGCCGAAAAATTTTATCGGGAGGGGTTTCGCAGCCAGGGCGAGGGGGGCGGATTAGACGATTATTTTAGAATTCGCAAAGATGCCAACGAGATTGCCACCCGGGCCCGTCGTATCCGCGCCCACATCGAAAAGAACCTGATTACTGGGATGGAGGGCCTGGAGGCAGACTACGCTCTGAATCATCTTCCCAGAGCCATCAATTTCCTGACCAAACGCATCGAGGAAGACCATTTAAAATACGGGGATCTGGAAAAACAATCAGGGGAGGAGGAGAAAAACGCCGACCGCACCCGGAAGGAAATTTTAGAACAGTATCAGAAGTGCGGACGGTGGGCGAAAAAAAAGCAGGATAGGCTGTTCACCAATTTTGTCCAGGCCACCACAAGCTACTATTACTGGAAAACCATCAAACAGGCGGCCCAGTACGGCCAGGAGTTTTGTAGGAAACTGGCGGAGGAGCTTCGGTTGCTTGAACATCAGATCCAGGAATTTGGCTTGCGGCTAAAGCTGCTGGAGGAGAATTTCAAGACTGAGATGGCCGTGCGGATTTCCGAAATTAGCGGCCCAGCCTCCACTGAAGAAGTGGAATACCTGGTGGATGCCCAGGAGGTCAACAAGGCCATCAGCGAGCGTTTCGAGTCCGACAAGGCCTTGCAGGACCTCAAGGCCTTCGTGGCCATGAATAAGTTGAAGCTGCTCCGGGGGGATCGTTTCGAGTTTGCCGCCTACCTGGACAAGATGCCGTTGGACGGCAACCGAGTGGGTGGGCCCCTGGTGGACGAGCTCTTTCGGATTTCGGAGGAAAATGCCATCGAAGCCCATCACCAGGTCAGGGAGGAGGAACGGGAGTTCGAAGGCATCTTGGGGCAGAACATCGTTCACAAACTGTACAAAGAGTATGGCGGCCGGGTGGACGGGAGATTGGAGGAATGGCTGCGGGATCTCATCAGCAAGGCCATGCCCATGATCTCCTTTGATCCCAACGAGGAGCCCATGGACCTGCCGACCCAGGGGCCGATTCTGCGGCGGTGCGTTTTCTTACCCAAGTGCAGCCGCATAGCTGAATTTGAAGAGCAGCTGCGGAAGAAAATTGAGGGCATCACCGGCTCTCAGGGCAGTTGCAAGATGGTCGAAACAATCTGCCAGGAGGTGCCCGAAGATCGCAATCCTACTGAAATCACCATAATTTCAGTGGCGTTTTTCTTTTCTACCCGTTTCACCCGCGTGGCCCACGGACTCAAGAAGAAGTACTTGGAAAGGTTGCGGCAAAAATCGGAAAAGGAATCCCGCCGGGCCTACTTTGAAGTCCACACGGAAAGCCACCAGCCACCGCTTCCCGATCTCATGAAATTGGGGCGCAAAGAAGTCCTGAAGCAGCAGTTTCCCATTGTCTTGCTTGGTTATGCCTTAGATCTGATGCAGATTCCCGAAGTCGAAGGGCAGGAGGTGCGCTTTGGCAAGAAAGACGAATGGGGGCGGGTGAAAGACAAGGTGGGGACCAAGATGCGGCTGGACGGGGAACTGCGCCAAATCGCCGCCGACAGCGCCGCCCGGTTCGGCAAGGAGATTCCTTTGGGAATGATCGCCCTGTATACTCATTATTTTGAGCAATTCGATGAGTCTTGCCTGCCTTTAATCGAAAAGTTGGTGGAGACGGAGATGAACCAGGAGGTGGATGCCGATGCGCTACAAAAAAGGCTCGATATTATGAGCGGGCAGAGTTTCCTACTCTCCGGTAAAAACGAAGAAGATGAGATGTATAAACTTATTGATGCGAAGTCGAAAGAGGCGGCCGTTTTGGCCCGGCGCCTCGCCGACCGATCGAGGCTGAAACGCCTATGAAAAAGTTATCGTACCGATGTGAGAACGAATACGGCCCTGACCCGTGTGAATACGCCCTGAATAATTACACGATTCCGGAAAGCGAAGTTACTCCGGCTCTGGGGGGCGGAAGACCTAAATGCCCCGGGAAAACCCGGTCGGGGCTACCGTGCAATGCCGATCTGATCCCCATCGCGGTGGGGAAGGGACGGTGGGGGGAGGCCATCCTGGCCGAGGGGCGTCTGTGGATGGTGCTGCTGGGGGGGGCCTTCTTTCTCCTGCTCCTGGCCGGCGTCTGGTATCTGTCTCCTCTGGGGCTGGGCCAGAGTCAGCCGTCCTTGCTGGCTACCCCCAACCCGCTGTTGTTTTCCGGCAAACCCGGGGGCAAGAAAAGCGCCCAGCTCACCATTCGCAATAACGGAGAGGGGGAATTAGTCATCGACCGGATAGAGGTCCGTCCTGCCGCCTTCTCCGTCTCCGGGGAAAAAGTGCGTATTAAGGCCAAGGGTGCTGCCAAACTGCCGGTCCGCTTTGATTCCCCCTCTATTGATTTAACGGAAGGCGAGTTGGTGTTGCACAGCAATGACCAAAAATCACCCACCACCATCAAGCTGGTGGCAAACCGGGACCCGTGGTGGGTATTTCGCAAACTTGAGTCAACCTCGACGCTTTTGCAGAAGGAACCATGATATCCATGTCTGGATGGAAGCAATCTTTATGGTGGCGCCTCGTCGCCCTCGTCCTGTGCCTAATAGCCGGATATGCCCCACAGGCATGGGGACAGGCAACCTACGAAAGTCTTTTCAAATCCATGCAGGCCCGGCAGGCGGAGCTAGAAAAAGTGCTCCTGGCCCCGGGGAATTATCTGGGTGAAGATCTCAACGGCCTGTTGAAAATTAATACCAACTGCCCTGCCGAGGCCAGAGCCCTGGCAGAGGCGGAAAATCGGGATCGGCAAGCTCTCTACCAGTTGATGGGAGCCGAATTGGGACTCACAGCGGCTCAGGTGGGACAGGAACGGGCCAAGCGCAACATGGACCGCTACCGCCCGGGAGTGTTGCGTGAGGTGCGGCTCTCCCCCTCAGAAACCACTTGGTGGAACGGCTACCCCCCCGACCCACGGAAGACTGCCGTGGCCCGGGTTTTGGCCCTGCAGTACGCCAAGATCCATAGTCGGCCAGATCCTTCCAGCCCCGTGGTGCGGGATAATGTGCAGCAGTACGAGGCCTTTGGGGTGGCGGACAGCGCCCAGGGGCCGGATGGTACGATCTGGTACCACGTAACCGAAGAAAATGTACCCCAATTAAAGCCCCCCAATTGGTCGCCCAAACTCATCGGCTGGATTTCCGAGAAAGAGTCCATTCCCTGGCGCCGGGCCTTAGTAATGCGTTTCACCAATCCTTTGAACCGGGACCCCTCTTTATTTTTCCGGGACCGGACATCTATCCTGGAGCTGGTTCAGCAGGATCCCAATAGCCGGAGGAGTCGTATCCAGTCCATCCGAGCACAGCTCCAAAAGGGCGGCAGAGCCAATCCAGGAGTTATCGCCGTGGAGCCGCAGGTTGGCGTCCGGCAGGAGAACATCATCATGTATCCGGTTCTGGACTTCTACCCGCACGTGGGAGAGAAGGACCTGCGCATCGACGGCAAATTCAGCCGGTTGCTGGAAGTGGCGGCCCGGACCCGTTCCGACCGGAAGGGGCAGGCTGACCGGGCCGGGAATATTCCCATCGACATCGTCTTTGTCATGGATACAACGGAATCCATGCAGCCGTATTTAACTAATACCCTGGAAGCGTTGAAAGAATTTGTCAGCACCAGCCGGAACGATGATTTGAGATTCGGTTTCATCGGTTATCGGGACAAGCACCCTGCTTTCGGCTACCAAGTGAAGGAGTTCACTCGGAAGACCCAACCAGCAGTCGACTTTCTCCATACCCTGAGCGGGGTGGAGGCCCAGCCCACCATCGTCAAAGGCGATGATATCCCTGAATGTGTCTTCCAAGGAATCAACAAGGCCTTGGACAGCACTCAGTGGCGGAAGGAGGCCATCAAAATAATTTTTCTGGTGGGAGATGCCCCCGGCAGGGATGAGGATAACCTGAATGTGAGAGTCCTGCGAGATAAGGCTCACACCCGGCAAATCAACATCTATGCCTTTCATATTAAGAATTCGGTAATCTCTGGCGGCTATGATCCGCTGACAGAGAAACAGTTCGAGAACCTCTCTTCTACATACGAGGGTGCCTATGGCACCAGCCGCCAGACCAGTCATTTTCTCACCCTGGAAGCTCGTTCCAGCGATTTCCGGAGGACAGTTTTAGAGCATTTCCAGGAGGCTCAGACGGCCTTAGAGGCCATACACACCAAACAGACCAAAGGTACCGAACTGCCCGGTTTCAAACCCCATTCTCTCACTGAGCTAATCTTTCAGCAGGCGATGCTCATGCTGCCGGACTCAAGTTTGCCGGATAACGAAGTGCGAGGGTGGGTATGTGACAAGGTCCTGACTGATCCGGGCCGTGAGGCCTTGGCCCCCATGATCCTGCTCACCGAGACGGAGTTGGAAGAGCTGGACCAACGGGTGCGGGAACTGAAAAATATCGGCGAGGCGGCCCTAAGGGGGGAAGGCGGGACGACCCTGGACTTTTTCGACTTGGTGGAAAAAAATACCCGCTTCACCATGGTAAACCCCTCGGCGGTTAATTTCCGGGACGCCTTTGCGGTCCCCCTGGGCATCGATCAACTCCCTTATGAAAGCGATATCATGGCCTCAACCCGGGAGGAGTTCAAAAACATGGACCACGTGCAGGATTTCGTGCGCAGCATGACCAATAAACTGGCGCATTACGAGGATCTTAAACGGCGGCGGGGCGATCCAACCGTCTGGAAAAAGCTGAGTACAGGCGCAAGGGATCGGGACAGAGTCGTGGGTGTGGAACTTAATCAGCTCCCATGAGTGGAGAGCAGATGAGGGATGCCCAACGCCCAACCCGCCTCCACATCCGGGGCATGGGTAAAGTACGGGGGGATATTCACCGGGAGGTAAGAATCGATATTCCGGAATTCAGGGTCAGATCAGGGGAATTTGTGGCGGTGGTCGGTCCCAATGGCAGCGGCAAGAGTACTTTGTTGGACATGGTGGGCCTCATTCTCTCCCCTGATTATGTGGAGGAATTTGTCTTGCATGAAGACCCTCCGCTTAATCTTGGGGCCTTAACACCAAGGGAGAAAATTCGGGTGCGACGCCGCTTTTTGGCTTACGCCCTGCAAAGGGGGGGGCTGCTGGAATTCCTCAGCATCCGGGAAAACATCCGCTTCTCGGCTAAACTCAAGGACAGGCCGCCGGAAAAAGTGGCAGAGGTGGTCCAGCTCCTGGAACTGGAAGATATCTTGGATAAAAGGCCGGGAAAAATTTCCGGGGGGCAGCGCCAGAAAGCTGTCATCGCCTGCGCTCTCGTTCAGGAGCCCCATATCATTCTGGCCGACGAGCCCACATCAGCCCTGGATCCACCCAGCGCTCGGAAACTCGTTGAAACTTTTCGCGGGCTCACTCAGGAGGCCGGTATTAGCCTGATCATGGTGACACACTCTTGGGAGCTGATTCAGGGCTGTGCAGAGACAATTTATCGGTTCAATGTCAAAGAAGATTCCGATCGCCTGCTCCATTCTTTGTTGATCCAGGATCACCTCCGAGATGGAGACCCAAGGTAGATTCTCTGATGTTAGGCCGTGACTGCCGACACATTGCCACTTTGATTGTGGCAGACCTGCGCTACGAGTGGATTCTGTCAGTATGCATGGTATTGGCTCTGAGCGCTGTCTTTGCGCCGCTGTTTATCCTTTTGGGGCTCCAGGAGGGAATCATCGGCAATATGCTGGACAGGTTGAAAAAGGATCCCAGCAGTTGCCTGGTCACCCCCAAGTTTCCCCTACATACCCCTCTGGATAAAGTCTGGCTACAGTCGCTGGAAAAGCAGTCACAAGTAGTCATCGCCTCCTCCACGTCCCACCTGTTGTTAAATATCGAAGGCCTTGATGATCCGGTCAACGCAGTTCCTACTGACACCAACGATCCCCTGCTACTCAACAACGGAGTAACGCTCCCGGACGCAGGTCGACACATCGTCCTCTCCCAGCGGTTGGCCCAGCTCACGGGCAAGAGCCCCGGCGATACTCTGGTTGTGACCCTCATCCGCATGACCGGCAAGGAAGAAAAAGTGCCGATTACTTTCCAAATCGCTGGCATCCTGCCGAAATCAGCGGCCGAAGACGTCAGAATGTGGCTGCCGAAAAACCTGTTTCAAGGGTTCTATCGTTGGCGCCAAGGGCATGAGGTGCCCGAAATGAAATTGTCCGGAGGCAGCACCAACCTCTCTCCGGAATTTGACGGTTTTCTGACCCTGCTCAGACGTGTTCCCACTGACGAGGAGTATCGACGGATGCTGGCCAGACGGATAGGTTTCAGCCAGCCTCCGGAGCCACTGTCCAATCCGGGCTGGAAAATCCCCCCCCACTTCCAAATTCGCCTCTGGCGCCCCATCAATAATCGGGTGTTCGAAGGGGATAAACTGCCCTTGGCCAACCGTCACAACGAACTGGGATATGAGGTGGAAGTCGTGCCCTTTTTAAGCGATTTCCAGGTTACTCTGACGGCCGCAGACAGTTGCCAGAAGCTGTCTCTCACCGTGCTGCCACCCTTGTTAGAGAAACTTCCTCCCACTGCTCCACCTAACAAAGCGCCTCGTGTCTGGATTGCCCGCCAAAAAGGCTTTAGAAAACCCGTGGCGGGGAAGATATCCTTTCTTTCCGGTTTTCCCGGGGGCCAGGGGCAAGAGATCGTTCTTCCTGTTGAGGTGTACCCTTCTTCCATAGTGACCCCGGGCTATCTGGCCGTGCCCGAACGCCTGGCCGGGGAGATGAACGCTGCCCGCCGGCAGGTGTCTGTCTATAGTCCAACCACCGGCTCCCTCAGTGCCACCGGGGACGGCCCGCGCTTCTTCCGGGCCTATGCCAGGTCCATAGATGAACTGGAGGAGCTGGTTGAATTCATCCGCCGGGAAGGGGAACAACGAGGCTTGATCGCCCTCCGGGAACCCATCTCCCGGGTGGCGGAGGTGCGCAATATCCGCCGGCTGGCCGGCTATATGGAAAAACTCTACCTCCTCATTGTCGTGGTCTCCGGGGTAGCCGGCTTCTTTGCCATAACCGCCAGTGTCTATGCCGGGGTGCAGCGTCAGCGGCATGACCTTGCCTACCTGCAGCTCCTGGGTATCCATCCGGCGGCCCTCTTTTTCTTCCCCTGCCTCAAAAGCCTGACCCTGGTCGCCGGTGGCCTGGTTACCGCCCTCATCGCTTATACGATTTTTGGACAGTTATCCACCAATCTGCTGCCATTGGGGGGAGCTTCCCTCACTCGGCTGACGGCGCCGGATATCCTGATCTTGGTCACTGGAATACTGGCGGCGGCATCGGTGGCCTCGTTGCTGGCGGCAACTGCGGTGACGCGTATCGATCCGGGGGAATACATCCGTGAATAAAGACCGACCCATTGGCCCAAGCACCAGATTGCTAAGGTTCGGGATTCTCCCGGCCACCCAGCCCCGGCTGTCCGGGTTTTTCATCCTGCCAGCTCTCATCGTCAGTTTCTGGGGAGCTTTGCTGGCCTGTCTGCCGGCTGCCGGCCTGGCCGCCCCGTCGAATATGCCGGACCGGCTGAGCATCAAACTCCCGGATGGCAGTGAAATGCACTTTCGGGCCGTGTACTTAGGCATTGATGGCCATCGTCTGTTTGCCTCCCGCCGCATTACTCTGGGCTCCCGGGAGCCCAATCCCAGCTATAAGGAAAGGCTCACTGAGACCCTGATTTCCGGCGGATTCGTGGGCAACCGGCAAGGGAAGCAGGATTGGCTTTATTACCTCGGAGAAACCGAGGTGCAACGGTGCCAATGGAATGCCGTCCTGCGTTGGGCAGACCAACAGAAAGGCCTTCCCCCTCGTCCTTTGGATGATTCCAAGCTACCCCAGACCGATCTCACGGTGGCGGAGGTTTATCAGTTCGTGGAGGCCTTGAACCAGTGGATGCTATCCCAGGATAAAAAAAACCTTCCAACCTTCCGGGGGGCAATGGCTTTCTGCCGATTACCCACCGAAGCGGAGTGGGAATTTGCAGCCCGGGGGGGTATTCAGGTACTGGAAAACAACCCGGACACCTTCGACCGGCCTCATCCCTACGGCGCTGATCCGGGCAATTATGAATGGTATCGTAGCAACTCTGGCAACAAAGTGCAGGAATGCGGCAGTTCTAACATCAAACCGAATCCTTTAGGCCTCTACGATATGCTGGGAAACGTGGAGGAGCTGACCATTAACCTTTTCAGCCCGGAATATCAGCAGGGGCGCTTTGGAGATTTCGTGATTAGGGGATGCAACTTCAGCTCTTCGGAGGTTTCGGCCTCCCGTCGCAGCGAGTATCTCCAATACGAGGCAAATGGAGAACCTCATCGATCTAAGAAGGTGGGCTTCCGGCTCGTCCTGAGCAGCCGGGTCTCCGCTGTGCAAACCACCCCGGAACAACTCGATGGGGCCTTTGCCGAGTATGTCAAGAGCAGCGGGCTGACCCGTCCAGGACGGGTGGGAGAATCCAGCCCGGCCGATCAGGCAGCCCAAGACCGGGTGCATTTCATGGAAACACAACTGGCCCGCTTCAAATCGGAAGAAGAGCGGCGTTCCCAGGAAATCAGCAGACTACAGAAGGAATTGGAAAACAAGGCAAGGGCGGCCGCGGAAGCTGAAAGTCATTATCAAGATTTACAGGACAAGCTCCGCCGCACCGAACAAGCCCTTAAAAACGCCCTCAACCAGACCCTGGATCGGGCAGCCCATAACCAGGAGTCTTTGCTGAGACTTCAACTTGAGGAGGCTAGATCGGAAAACCAGCGTCTTGCCCAACAGCTTGCCGCGCTCCAAGCCAAGCAGCAAAGTGAGCCCAAGGCGGTATTTGCGGATTTCCAGACCGATAAGGATCTGGCCGACAAGCTCTCCCGCCAGGAACAGGAGATCGCCGACCTGAAACGGCGGGCCTTGCTCTTTGACCACGAAATAAGCAAGAACGCCAGCCGGGTGCGGGCCGTGGAAAAAAGGTATCTGGAAGCCCTGATGCGCCAGGCCAGCGCCAATGCCTATATAGGATGGCGCATCCTTAAGAAATTAGAGCTGGCCGCCGAAAGCGGGGTTACAAGCCGGACGGACCCGAAATTTCAGGAAAGGCTGCAAGAAGGTTCCCAGATGGTATCCGACTATTGGGCCCTGGTAGTACAGATAGCAGAACAGACTCAGGCCGACCTGTTCCCGGAAGTCAAGTCCGAGCTTGCCGCCTGGCTAAAGGCCAGGGAAAAAAAAGATGCCGCCGGTTGGCAGCGTAAGGCCTTGGACCTCATCGATAGACATGTGCGCGATGTCCGGGCCGGACGATACCACCGGCCGGAGGATCTTGTGCAATCGTTTCCGAATGAACCAGAATTTAATTAAAATATTCAGGAGGTTGTGGACCGATGATGCCGACCCGCTTGGCGCACTCCATCAGTATTGGCGTGTTCTTCACAGTGATCTTACTATCTGGCTGCGCCTATCAGCAGTACATGCACGAAGAGAAGATGAAAAATATCAATCTTACTCATCAGCTCAATGATGAACAAGCTAGAACAGCACAACTCTATAATAAAAAACGCAGCTTAGAAGAAGAGATAGCCAAGCTGAATAATCAACTAAACGCCCTCCAGAACGAAATTTCCCTGCGTAACGAAGAAATCAAAATGCTGCAAGGGAAGAAGGTCAAAGTAGAAAACGATATCATGCAATTACGGCAGCAGACCTCCCAAGTCAAAATGCTGGAGAATGAAATCAAAGCAAAGGAGAAAGCTATCGCAACGAAAAAGCAAGAATTGCAGAAACTCTCCCGGGAAGACGGGTTGTGATCGAACCAAATGTTCCGGGCTCCCGAGGTCAGGGGAGATCTCACCAAGCTGATCATCTATGGCCAGGTGAGGAGACAACAGTTACTGGAGGTAATAATAGCTTGATCCCGGTCATAACCACGTAGGGGCAGGCCGTTGATTCCAACCTTACAAGAATCCATTAAACAAGGAGCCTACTAAGATGAAGAAGCAAGTTGTTCAAATCGTCAGTGTGTTCGTGATGCTTACTTTCTTGACGTCCTGCGCTACCATACCCAGCGATACGAAGAGGCTTGCCCAGCAGGCCGACCAGCAGCCCACCTCACAGGCCGAACAGAGCACGTCTCAGGATGCGGCAAACTCGCCCAGCGAAACTGATAGTGTAGCCCCACAGGCCGACCAGGGAACAACTCCGAAAACTGCTCCGAATTCTGCCGAACGCCAGATCATTAGCCAAGCCATAGCGGGAGGGGCGCTTGTCGGAGCTGCGATCGGGGCCGGGGTTGGCGCTTTGTTAGATGGAAAGAACCCTGGTATTGGTGCACTGTTGGGGGGAGCAGCGGGAGCGCTTCTGGGGGGTGTTGCCGGTGCTGTGGTCGGAAAACGGCAGATTGAAAATTATCGAAACATCAAATTGAGTAACGAAAAGTTTGAGAAACTCTTAGCCTCGGCGCAGGAATATAATAATAATGTTGCCACATACAATAATAATCTAGAACAGGATATTGCTCTTCTCAAAAATAAGACAAAGCCTGAACAGGAAAAGATTGCTAAAGATAAATTAAAAGAAGCTGAAGAACAGAGACAAAACCTTGAGTTAGCCATTAATGAACGGGAAAAACTATCCCAAATCTTGGTCCAACCTCAGATGGTGGAGTATCAGAAAACCCTTGCTGACCTGAACCAAGAAGGGCAAAAACTTGACGGAATTATTAAAAAACTCCGGTCAATTTCTGAACCTGCCCGTATCGGCAGTTAGCATTCAAGGGTAATTCAAATCTAACTGGTGCCCATCCGGAAACCTTAACTATAAAGTATTATTGCACTGGTTTGGTCTACAATTCTTTTGGACGCCAAACAGGGTAAAAAAAGGATATTCCAGGAGGAGTCGCCATGGATCAACGTGTTGACAAAAGACCAGGGTCAGCGGAGGGAGCCCGGAGATTACCCTGGCATGATTGGCAAAGGCTCCCGGCGTTTTTCGCCCCGACGCCAGGCTGAGGTTGTCCTGCGCCTCCTACGGGGAGAAAGCCTGGAGTTACTCTCCCGAGAATTGGGGATAACCGCCGCTCGAATGTCAAGCTGGCGGGAGCACTTTCTCCAATCCGGGCAGGCGGCCTTGAAAAAACAACCCCAGGATGGCCGTGACC
>Ga0067045_1027983_pt1 | contig 47661 bp, 46 predicted proteins | sample TerdegcTABiofilm_FD_59184 | JGI IMG/M metagenome (GOLD analysis project Ga0067045, IMG submission 59184) | Combined Assembly of (Gp0054472, Gp0054536) Wastewater bioreactor microbial communities from Singapore -Terephthalate degrading...
CCCGCGCGCCGAACCCCGCCAGCACGCCCCCCACCACACCCCTCGTTCCCTGCCCCGCCCCCACCAGCGGCAACCTCAGCGCCTCCCCACAGAGCCCCACCATCGCAAGCGCCGCCTTGAGCGGAATCGGGTTCGACTCCAAAAAAAGCGCGTCCATAAACGGCAGAAGCTGCGCGTGCAGCGCCTTCGCGTCCTGGCGGTGTCCCGCGCGCGCTGCATCCACCAGCGCCTTCGTTCGCCGCGGCAGCACATTTGCGGCCACACTGACCAGACCCTCGGCACCCACGGCAATTGCCGGCAGCGCAAGGCCATCGTCGCCCGACAGCACAGTCTTCCCCTCAGGCAGTGTACGGCAGATCTCGCTTATCTGCCCGAGATTTCCCGAGGATTCCTTGACCGCCACCACATTCTCGATATTCCACAGACGGCCCAATACCGACGGCGTAAGATTGAGCCCGGTTCTGCCGGGCACATTGTAGACGATCACTGGCTTGCCGCGCGCTGCACGGGCGACCGCCTCAAAGTGGGCAAAAAGGCCGTCGGGCGTGGGCTTGTTGTAAAAGGGCACCACCACCAGCACACCGTCGGCACCGAGATCGATTGCCTCTTCGGTCATCCGAACCGCAGCCTTCGTCGAGTTGGAACCGGTTCCAACGACGACCGGGACACCGAGCCCCCGTCTCACCGCCCTACGGATCAGCTCGCGACGCTCGTCGGGCTCCACCGTCGCACCCTCCCCTGTAGAACCAAGGACGACCACAAAATCCGTGCCCCCCGATTCCTTCTCCCAAAAAGTCCTAAAACGCCCCCTCGTCGCCTCGTCGGAAAAGGCGTGGCGGGCGTACTCTCCTGCCGACGCTTCGAAATCGCGCCCGCACAGAAAATCCAAAAGACGCTCGAAACCCGTATAATCGACGTTGAACGACTCGTCAAACGGCGTCGCAATTGCGACACCCAAACCTTCAATCCTGTTCATCTTCCACGTGCCTCCTTCGCAACAACAACCTCATCGCCGAACATGCTCTCCAGCACATCGTCCATGCCGAATAAACCCCTTCTCCCGATAATCCACTGCGCTGCCTTAAGGGCTCCGGAAGCGAACACTCTTCTGTCTCTCGCGCGGTGAACGATCGAACACTGCTCATGCGGCGCATCGAACACGACTTCGTGTACGCCGGCCTCGCTCCCTGCGCGCAGAGAGGCAATGGCCACCTTCGAAGGGTCCCACGCATCCCAACCCGAAGCGTTCCAGCCGGTATAGCGCGTCGACGCCGAGACAATGGCCTGCGCCAGCGCCTTTGCGGTTCCGCTCGGCGCATCCTTCTTTGCAGCATGGTGCTGTTCGAATATGGCCAGGTCTCCCTCGCCGTACCAGTCGGCAAATCGAGCGAGCTGCGCCGCGATTCTCCTCATGAATGTCACCGCAAAAGAAAAATTGGCACTCACCAGGACCGCGGTCCTGGAGCCGACGCGTGCCTTCAAGTCTGGGATATCCCAGCCCGTCGCCGCAATGAGCAGCGGAGTAGAGGTCTCTATCGCCCATTCCAGATGGGCTTCCACCGCATCGGGCACGCTGGCGTCGATCGCCACATCCACATCGTCCGTGGGGATCGAGTCTCCCTTGTCCACCATCCACGCTATTGAAAATTGCTGAGCCTCGGGGTGCTGGGCTGTCTTTGCATTTCCCTCCCGCACCTCCTCGACGATGGCGCCGGCAAGTTTGCCTGCTCCAAAAATTCCTAGGCGTATATTCACTGTGCTCCCTCCTCGAAAAATGCGGCGTGGAGATTGCGCATGGCACGCTCTGCATCCTGTTCCTGCACGATGAAGCTGAGATTGATCGCGTTCGCCCCCATGCTGATGAGGTCCACGGGAATTCCGTCGATCGCCATAAATGTCGTGTGCAACACTGCGGGAGTTTTGCGCAGAAGATCGCCGACCACGGCGATTACGGCCCGATCGTGGGCAATCGATACCTTGCCCAACTTTTCCAGCTCCTGCGTCAATGCATCCAGCGGCGCACTTTTGTCCAAGGATACGGAGACGGATATCTCCGAGGTCGATACCAGATCGACCGAAATGCCTCGCCGGCCAAACACTTCGAAGAGTCGTGCCAGGAAACCTGCCTGATCCGTCATCGATTCCTGTGTTATCGACAAGATCACGACGTTCCGACGCATTGCGATTGCGACACAGGGACGCCCGCTCGACTCTCCGGGGCTTATCGTGGAGAACATTCCGTCGGGCTTAAACGTGCTCCGGATAGTCACTGGGATACCGGCATCGAGAGCCGGCCGCACTGTCGCGGGGTGCAGCACCTTTGCGCCATACGAGGCCAACTCCGCCGCCTCATCATAGCTCAACACCTCGATGGTGCGGGCAGCAGGGACGATGCGTGGATCCGCCGTCATGATGCCCTCCACATCGGTCCATATTTCGATTTCTCTCGCTTGGAGCGCGGCTCCCAAAAGCCCCGCGGAATAGTCGCTGCCCCCTCGTCCGAGCGTCGTCGTGTCATGTGCCTCGTCGGAACCAATATAGCCCTGCGTGACGACGACATCGTAGGACTCGAGCAGAGGAACAAGGTGGAGGGCGACTAATTTTTTGATGGCCGCAAGCTTCGGACGCGCGCTCCCGAAATGGCTATCCGTCCGGATAATACTGCGCGCGTCGACCAAGGGACAGCGCATGAAGTTCGCCACGAGAATAGACGAAAGGCGCTCCCCTGCCGAGGCAATCTCATCCATGGTGCGCTGGCTCAGTTCCCCCAACAGATCGATGCCCTGCATACGTCGCTGAAGATTTTCGATGATCTCTTTGATGTTGCCGATACATTCAGGGGTCGTAATTTCAAGCGAACGGGCGGCCTCGAGATGAATCTGCTCGACCTTGCTCAGAAGTTGGATTCCCTTGTCGAGATTGTGAACGCGGGCAGCCTCCGCCATCTCGAAGAGGGAATTTGTCACACCCGCCATCGCAGAGACGACGACGACGCGCGCAGCGCCCCGACGGGATGCCACGATCTGCGCGACTTCTCGTATCCGTGCGGCACTTCCGACCGACGTACCGCCGAATTTCATGACCAGCGTTGTCATCGTGGTTCTCCTCACACGGTGCTGGGCACAAAGCCCATGGCCAGCGCCGTTTCGGCGTTGAGCACCGAGGCCCCTGCAGCGCCCCGCTCGGTGTTGTGCCCCAACGACACAAACTTGAAGTCGAGGATGGGACAGGTGCGGAGTCTTCCTACGGTGATGCGCATGCCGCCGTCCTCTTCCGCGTCCTTGCGCGGCTGTGGGCGATCCTCGGCGTCGAGCAGTGCGAGAAACCTCGATGGAGCGCTCGGAAGATCATATGCGGCTGTCTTTGGCTCGAAAGTACGGAAGGCGACGGCCAGGTCTTCGAGACTGGCCTTTGTCTTGAGCCGCACCGAGATGGTGAGCGTGTGTCCGTCGATCACGGGTACGCGCGTACAGGTCGCGGAGACGACAAATGGGGCAGGCACCACCGAAGCAGCGCTCCCGTTCCGGACCAATGTCCCTAGGATCTTGTTGGATTCTGATTCGACCTTCGATTCCTCGTTGCGGATGTAAGGGACCACGTTGCCCACAATGTCGAGTGCGGGCACCCCTGGATAACCGGCGCCGCTTATCGCCTGCATGCTCGTCACCATGACCGCATCCAGGCCGAAGCGCGCCTGAAGCGCCGCCAAAGGAGCCGCGAGCATGACCGTGGTACAGTTCGGATTGGTCACGATCGCCCCTCGCCAGCCCCGCTTCGCCTGCTGGACAGGCAAGAGTGCAAAGTGATCCGGGTTCAGCTCAGGAATGAGAAGCGGCACATCCTCGTCCATTCTGAAGGCGCTCGCGTTCGAAAACACATAGGCGCCTGCGGCGGCAAAGAGGGGCTCTATGTCGCGCGCGGGGCCTGTATCGAGCGCCGAAAACACAATGGGAGAAAAAGCCGCCTCCGGCGCACAGGGAGCCACCGTCATGTCGCCGTACCCTGCATAGGGGAGCCCCGAAAGGTGCCATTGGCAGGCCTCAGAGTATTTTTTGCCGGCGGAACGGTCGCTCGCCGCAAGAAAGGCTGGATAGAACCAGGGGTGATCGGCGATCCGTCGGAGAAAACGTTGACCCACCACGCCGGTCGCACCCAAAATAGTGACCGGTATCTTTTTTTGGAGAGAAAAGGTCGAATGGCTTCGATTGTCGTTCATGGCACCTCCATATCAAATCGGTGGAGGTCCACGATAGCCTTCCTAAGAATTGCACCCCGTACAAAGGCGTTTACGGCACTTTCTACGGCGAAAGGCATACGTCAGGCGCTCCGCGGAACAATGTATTTTTCCGCGACAGCCGCCGGGTATTAGCCCGGGCGTCCAAGAACAGCTCCAAGAGAAAGATGCTGTTCCTTCGGCGGTCCTCCCCTTTCCGGTGCTTTCGCTGGCTCTCTTTGCCTCCAGCCCGTACTCATGGGGATCGCTCCTCCATCGGTGTGTAGACCCTAGCATAGACTAGTATGCCTACGCAAGGGGGCAGCCAAAGATGTGGCTAAAGAGATGGCCAAAGGGACAGCCAAAGAGTAGTCCACTGGGCCGCCTCTGTTGCCTCATTCTTCGGCGCTTGGTACGATATGATCGATGAAATTCCTACGGCTCATTCTTCCCTGGCTGTTGATCGTCGCCATCGTCCTCGCAGCGCTCTATCTTCCCGATCTAGGACCGGAAAATTACAAAGATTTCGACTCGCTGTTCGCAAACGAGCGCAGGCGCCAGGGGATTGCCGGATACGAAATTGCAATCATCAAGAACGGCGAAATCGTATTCAACAAGGCCTATGGCTTCGACGGCCAGCGAAAGGCCCTCGAACCTTCAACACCGCTCTACCTGGGCCCGGCTTCGGAGATCCTCACGGGAACCCTGCTCTGCCAATTCGTCAATCAAAAAAAGATATCGCTCGACGTGCCTATTGCCCAATTCATACCAGAGCTCGCATCGCTCAAGGCAAGGAGGTCCGGGGCCGCCTCGCTGGATATGCCGCTGACCCTCCGTCAGCTCGCCGCTCATCGCGTGGCATTTCCCGAGAAAGAGCTTCCCGACTACGACCCCGAGACCTTGGGGCTCGAAGCTGGTCTGCCCGATCCGGAGCTATTTTTGAAGTCCCATTTCCCCACGGAAAATTATACGCGTAGCCGCCTCTCGTACCGCATTGTCGGGGTTATACTCGAAAAGGAATCGAACAAGAAGTTCTCCGATCTGCTCGAATCGATGATCACCATACCGCTCGGCATGCACCTGACGACGGCGCGCCCCTCATCGCTCGAGCACATCGCTGTCGGCTCGGGCTCTTTCTTCGGCCTCACCTTCCCCTACTTCGACAAAGTCCCCTACAACGCGGCGCCCTCCGATGGTATCGTCACCACAAGCGAGGACATGGCCAAATTTCTGAAATTCATCGTGTCGCCGGAGCGCGGAAAGGGAATTCCAGGCCTCACTTCCGCTCAGACCACGCAGCTCTATCAGCCCCTCTACAAAGACGGCGACACAGGTTTCGGCTGGCGTATCCTCGACAGTAAAGAAGGGCGCTCTATTTTCCAAGGGGGCTCTATCCGCGGCTACTCCTCGCGGATTGCCATCTATCCCGAACGCAACGCCGCGATCGCGATCTTGTGCCCGCAGGATGGCGTCATCCTTGCCAATTTGCTTCTGCCGATGCTCGTCTCACACGCCGAACAGATTCTCTTCCAGGGCGAAACTGGAAGGCCTTTCCCCACGCAGCGGGCACAGATCGTCGTGGGGATCATCTTCATCATTTATCTTTTGAGCATCATCGTACAAATACAATCGTCCTACTCGTGGGCGCGCGATGTGTTGAAGTATCGAGAAACGGGCATATCGCAGTTCTACGCTCGTTTCGTCATCGTAAGAACAATCGTAGGCCTCATCCTTCGGATCCTCGTCGTGGTGCTGGCGCCCTTCGCCATAGGCGCGCTCGTGGGAAGAGTCGTCTCCTATCAGGAGGTCATCGCCTTTGAGCCTGGTATCTCCTCGATGCTGATGACGGCCCTGTTCTTCGGTGTGCTTCGCAACACAAGCAGACTCGTCATGGTAAAGCGATTGAGATACTCCTAAAGAAGCCTCGGCGAGGATCTATTGAGCCTCTCCGAGATATGCCTTGCGCACACGGTCGTCCATAAGCAGGTCTCGTCCCTTGCCTTGGAGCGTGATGCGCCCTGTCTCGAGGACATAGCCGTAATCCGCGACTTCGAGGGCCGCCTTCGCGTTCTGCTCGACGAGGAGCACCGTGGTGCCTTCCGCGTTGATCTGCGTAATTATCTCGAAGATCATCTTCGCGATGAGCGGCGCGAGGCCGAGCGAAGGCTCGTCCATCATGAGCAGTTTCGGCCTGGACATGAGGCCCCGGCCTACCGCGAGCATCTGCTGTTCGCCGCCGGAGAGCGTGCCCCCTTTCTGCATGCGCCGCTCCTTCAGCCTCGGAAAAAGATCATAGACATGGCTGAGGTCTTTGAGCACGCCTTTTTTGTCGCTCCGCGCATAGGCGCCGAGCAAGAGATTCTCTTCGACCGTGAGGTTCGAAAAAATGCGGCGGCCTTCCGGCACAAGCACGAGGCCCATCTGTACGATCTCCTGGGTCGCCTTGCCGGAAATCACCGCATCGTGGAGAAGCACCTTGCCGCTTGTCGGCTTTACGAGCCCCACGATGCTGCGCAACGTCGTGCTCTTGCCCGCCCCGTTTGCGCCGATGAGCGTGACGATCTTGCCCTCGGGCACTGTGAGATCGATCCCTTGGAGGGCGTGGATACCGCCGTAGTGCACCGATAAACTCTGTATCTTGAGCATCAATCCACCCCCAGATATGCTTCGATGACCTTCGGATTTTTCTGAATGGAGGCCGGATCCCCGTGCGCGATCGTCACGCCGTAATCCAGAACATACATACGCTCGCACACGCCCATTACGACTTGCATATGATGCTCGATCAGAAAGATCGTCAAATCGAACTCGTCGCGGATCTTACGGATGAAGTCCATAAGCTCGAACGACTCCTGGGGGTTCATGCCGGCCGCGGGCTCATCGAGGAGCAGGATTTTGGGCTTGGTGGCCAGCGCACGCACAATCTCGAGCCGCCGCTGTTGGCCGTAGGGCAGGCTCGTGCCCTTTTCGTAGGCAAGGTGGGCAAGTCGAACCTGCTCGAGCAACTCCATGGAGAAGCGCCGGGCCTCGGTCTCGCGGGCACGATAGCCGGGCAGATGGAGCGTAGCGCCAAATATGCCGGTGTCGATGCTCAGGTGACAGGCGACGAGCACGTTTTCGAGTACCGACATTTCCTTAAAAAGCCGTATGTTTTGAAAGGTCCGCGCAATGCCGAGGCTGGTGATGCTGTGCGGCTTCATGCCGGTGATATCTCTGCCCCTGAAGAGAACCTTGCCTTCGCTCGGGCGATACATACCCGTGATGACATTGAACGCAGTGGTCTTGCCGGCTCCGTTCGGTCCTATGAGGCCTACGATCTCGTTCTTGTAGATTTCAAGGTTGAAATCGCTCACCGCGGTGAGGCCACCGAATCGCATGGTGAGGTGCGTGGTGCTCAGCATAAGGTCGGAAGTCTGTTCAGACATGGTCCCCTCCCTTTCGGCCTTTTTTCACGAAGAGACCTCCCAGCATATCCCAACTGAATTCCGCATTGCCCATGAGCCCCTTCTGACGATAGATGATCATGACCATGAGGAGAATCGAGAACACGACCATGCGCAGGCCGGGCATGCCCTCGGTCTTGAAGAAGATCAGGTTCATCGGTTCGTCGAGGAAGCGCAGCGCCTCCATCAGAATCGTCACCACCACTGCAGAGATCACAGAGCCGGAGATCGAACCGATCCCCCCCAGCACGACGATGAGCAAGATATTGAATGTCAGCGCAAACGTGAACATTTTCGGGTCGATGGTGGTGATCATATGGCCGAGCAGCGCGCCGCCGACCCCTGCCCAAAAGCTCGAAACCGTAAATGCCGTGACCTTGACGCGGAACACATTGATGCCCATGGCCTCGGCCGCAAGTTCGTCGTCGCGGACCGCCTTCATCGCCCGCCCATAGCTCGAGCGTATGAGGAGCACCATGAACAGAATCGTGAGGCCCGCCACGGTCCACACGGCAAAGGTCGTGGAAAACCGCGGAAGACCTTTCAGTCCCTGGGCGCCGTTGGTGATGGACTGCGCATTGGTGATGAGCACCCGGATGATCTCTCCAAAGCCGAGCGTCGCGATCGCCAGGTAATCGTCCCTGAGGCGCAGGACCGGCGCACCGATCAAAAAGCCGACAAAAGCAGAGACAAGCCCCGCGATGATCAAGGCCGGCAGAAATGGAAGCGTGACATTGTGGAGCCAGGGTACAATCGGCACGAGAAAGTAGTTCATCTCTTTGAGTTGGGGCGACATGGTGAGCAGGGCGCTCACGTAGGCACCCACGGCCATGAACCCTGCATGCCCCAGCGAGAAAAGCCCCGTGAATCCGTTTAGGAGGTTGAGCGAAAGTGCAAGCACGATGTAGATCGCACACAGATTGAACACGCGGAGTGTAAACGCATCGAAGAATCTGTCCGCGATGAAGGCGAAGACGACGAATGCCGCAATCGCGATGATCGAATAGAGCCTGCTCCGGGGAAGCGCAATTGTCTTTTTCTGATTCGCCGTGTCCATAATCACACCTTCTCGGCCTGACGCTTGCCCAAAAGCCCGGTCGGTTTTACGAGCAAGACGACAATCAATAGAATGAATGCGAAGGCGTCGCGGTAGCCCGACAGCGTGGGCAAAAACGCCACCGTCATGATCTCGATGATGCCGAGCAGAAAGCCTCCGAGCACCGCTCCGCTTATGCTCCCTATGCCTCCGATAACCGCGGCGATAAAGCACTTTAGGCCGGGCATCACGCCCATAAGGGGGTTGAGCTGCGGATATTTGAATGACCACATAATCCCGCCGAATGCGGCGAGGAGCGACCCGATGCCGAAGGTGAAAGAAACGACCTTATTGACGTCGACCGCCATGAGGCGGGCCGCCTCGATGTCCGTGGATACCGCGCGCATGGCCATGCCGGTCTTGGTCTTATTGACAATCCACAGAAGCACGGCAAGAAGCGCAAAGGTGAAAAGGGGAATGATGAGGCTGATGACGATCATCGAAACCGAGCCGAAATGAATGACCCTTGAGAGAACGTCGGGCACCGGCACTCCCTTCGGTCTACCTCCGAAGATCAAAACGCCCAGACTCTCCAGAAGGAACGATGCGGCGATTGCGCTGATCATAATGGAGATGCGCGGCGAATCGCGAAGCGGCCGATATGCCACCCGCTCAAGGCCAATACCGAAGAATGCAGTGAAAACAATCGCCACGAGCAGGGCTAGCCACCACGGCAGGGACAGGAGGGTCATCAAGTAAAACGCCACATATGCGCCGAGCATGAAAACGTCCCCATGCGCAAAATTGATGAGCCTCAGGATGCCGTACACCATCGTGTACCCGATCGCGATGAGCGCGTAGAGGCTTCCGAGCGATAATGCATTGACGATATGCTGAAATAACAGTGAAAGTGTCATGCTTCCTCGCGACGATAGAAAAGGAGCGGATGTTCTCGGACTGCGCTGTTCGATGACCGTCCGCTCCTCGCTTTAACGTTCGATAGTGCGGATGAACCTGCGTTTCCGAAACACGGGTTCATCCGTCCACAACAATCCTTACCCTATCAGTAAGGCTCCACTGTTGTCATGTAGACGAACTTGCCGTCTTTTACTGTCTTGATGACCGCGCTCTTCACGGCGTCGCCATCCTCGTTGAGGGTGATCATGCCGGTTGCGCCCGGATAGTCCTTTGTCGCTGCGATCGCCTCGCGGATCTTCTCCTTATCGAGACTTCCTGCGCGCTGAATCGCATCGCGGGCCACAAGGTAGCCGTCGAAGCCGAGCGCGGTGACCGCAGCCGGTTCCTTGTTGTATTTCTTGCGATATTCATCGAGGAAGACCTTGGAGGTCTCGGTGATCGGCGTCTCGGTCGCAAAGAAGGTCGAGAACACCACCCCTTCGACTGCCTCTTTCCCTACGTCGATGAATTCAGGAGTCTCCCAGGTATCGCCGCCCAGGAAGGGAACGGTGATGCCGAGTTCCTTGGCCTGCTTGATGATGAGCGCACTTTCGGTGTAGTTGCCCGGCGCAAAGATGACATCGGGTTGGAATTTCTTCACCTCAGTCAGCTGTGCAGAGAAGTCGGTGTCGCCGGTGTTGTAGTTGAGCTCGGCCAGAATCGCATTTTCGTCGCCGGTGAGCTGCTTGAAGGCATCGGCAAAGAATTTCGCAAGGCCCACGGAATAGTCGTTCGACACTTCGCGGATGATGACCGCTTTTTTGGCCCCCAGGTCTTTGAACGCATAGTTCGCCATGACCGTGCCCTGGAAAGGATCGATGAAGCAGACGCGGAAGTAATACTCGTTATCTTTCGTGACGAGCGGGTTGGTGCACGAAAGGCCGATGGCCGACACCTTCGCGTTCTTGACGATGGGGCCTGCAGCCATAGAGAGTGAAGAACCCCACGAACCGAGCACTATATTGACTTTGTCCTTGTCCACAAGACGCTGTGCGGCGTTGGCCGCCTCGACTTTGTCGGACTTATTGTCGGCGATCACAAGCTCGATCTTGTATTCCTTATCGCCAACCTGCACTGTCGGATACAGTTCGTTGGCGAGCTTGATGCCCTCCACTTCGAGCGCGCCACCGCCGGCATTGGCACCTGTCAACGGCTCGAATACACCGAATTTGACGGTTTCGGGAGCCGCAGGTCCACATGCGACGATCAGTGCGGCGATCCCGACGACGAGCAGCACAATTCCTACTGCTTTCTTCATGAATACCTCCTATGTGTCCATTTCGAATATTGATAGGACCTTTTGAATGGTAGAACGCAACTGACGTTCTGTCAAATACATTTTACACGATTTGTACGGTGAATAGAAGTAGATGCCTTATCGCGGTGCAGACCTCCCTGAGTTGCATACAAAGGGGTGACATGATTTAATGAGTGCTTGTTTTGAACACAGTGCAGCAAGGAGATTCTCGCATGGAACGCTTTGATGTCGTCGTCGTGGGGACAGGCCCGGCCGGTCTCGGTGTCGCCTTTGAACTCCTCGGGCAAAAACCATCTTTGCGCATCGTGCTGCTCGATAAACTTCAGGTTTCCTCGGGGGGACTTCGCAACGACTGCAAAATGAATTTTACCTGGCCGATCGGCTTTCCTCTCGAATGCTGGGACGAAGCGCGCGGCAACTTCTACTTACAGCGCGTCGAGGATTTTTTGCAGCCGACCATCATGAAGAAGAACAACATCGAAATCTATGCAAAACGTGCCGAGAAGATAGGCGTGAAGCTCCTCGACGTGCGCCAGGCTCATCTCGGCACCGATGGAGGGTTTGCGCTCATCAAGAATCTGACCGCAAGGCTTCGAGAGATGGGGGCCGAAATCAGCCTCGGCGAAGAGATGCTCAGCGTCGAACAGGCTTCGAAGACCGTGGTGACCGACAAGCGGACGCTCCAGTACGGCTCCCTCGTCGTCGCGCCGGGGCGGGGAGGCTTTGCCTTTCTCCAGCGCCTTATGAAAGACTTGAACGTCGAGTACCACGACAATATCGTGGACATCGGCATCCGTATAGAGACTCGCGAAGAACACTACCCCATCGTACATGATTACTACGATCCTAAATTTCTCTTTCCCAAAAAGACGCGCACATTCTGCACGAACTCGCGCTCCGCTTACGTCGTCCAGGAGCGCTACGGCGACAAAAAGACAGGATACTGGTATTCCGTGAATGGGCACTCGTGGTCTGAACGACATCCCCCCAATGGCCTTGTGAATTTTGCGATTCTGAAGACCGTGACGCTGACGCAGCCGCTCGCCTCAGGCCACGAATACGCCCAAATGCTGGGACGTATGGCGGCGCTCTTGGGGGGCGGAAGACCGATTATGCAGCGGATCGGCGATTTTCGTCTGGGCAAGAGGTCGTTCGCCGACTCGTTTACCGGCGATCTCTACGATTTTCATCCGACCCTTCCGAGCTGCACCACGGGCGACATCGGGCTCTGCATGCCCGCAAAGACTATGCGCGCCATCTGGAATGCGCTCAAGCTGCTCGATACCATAGTGCCAGGTGTCATGCATCCTTCGACCATCATGTACTATCCCGAAATAAAGCTCTACGCGAATCGGCCCGCATTTATCGATGAATTCTTTCAGGTGCTGCCCGGAATCTATTTTGCCGGCGACGGAGCGGGCACGAGCCGCGGCATAACGGCGGCGTGGGCGTCGGGATTGAGGGTTGCGGACGGCATTCTGAAATCCTCATAGGCAAGGCGGAGTTGCTATGGAAAATCGAACGTCCATAATTCGGAAAGCGAGCTGGATCGCCTTCGGCGGAAATCTCATCTTGGCTTTTTCAAAGATCTCTATCGGTATTCTGTCCACCAGCCTGGCCGTGCTCTCCGACGGTATCGATTCCGCCACCGATGTGCTCATCGCTGCGATGACGCTCATCGCTGCGAAGATCACCTCAAAACCCGGAGACCGGGAGCATCCCTACGGCCATGGCCGTATCGAAACGGTGGCGACGGCGATCATCTCGTTCATTCTCTTTTTCGCCGGGTCTCAGATTCTTTTCAATGCCATAGGCGGAATCACCTCCGGCGTCCCCGAAGAGCTCCCTTCGACCATGGCGATATGGGTGACAACCGCCTCGATAATAGGCAAGCTCGCCCTCTCCTGGAGCCAATTCCATTTAGGCAAGAAAAGCGGTTCGCCCATGCTCATCGCAAACGCCAAAAACATGCGGGGGGACGTGGTCACGTCGGTGGCTGTCCTTGTCGGGCTCAGCCTTACGTACCTCACGGGCTTAGCGGTGATGGACGAAATTTTGGGCGCCCTCGTTGCCCTGTGGATTCTGAAAAACGCGGTAGAAATCTTCATGGAAGCCAACACCGAACTCATGGACGGCACGAACAACCGTGAACCCTACAGGGAAATTTTTGCGGCGATCGCCAAAGTGCCCTTGGTCGATAACCCCCATAGGGTACGTCTCCGCAGGATCGGCTCGATGCTCATCATCGACCTCGACATAGAAGTCGATCCCGCGATGACGGTCTACGAATCCCACAAAATCGCCCTGAATGTGGAAAGGGCCATTAAAGAAGCGCTCCCCGATGTATACGACGTCATCGTCCACATCGAGCCATTGGGAAATGTCGAGGATGAGAAGTTCGGGCTCACCGCGCGCGACGTAAGACACTGAAGCGCCATCGGTTACAGCAAGGCGCGACAGCGCGCGCAGTCCACGGAGCGCTATCCCTCGACTTGAATGCGGGCGTGCATCCCTGCGGTGCGCGCCCGCAGAGCCCTGCTTCTAAAACAAAAACGGCAACGACTTGTCCGGGTTTTTGCCAAAACAGGTCACTTCGTCGATATCCTTTACGTGAGGACCATGGAGCAGGGCGAAGAGCGTACGCTCGATGCCGAGCCCTCCCCCAAACACCTGAGGAAAGAGCCCCTGCCCCTGCTCGGTGCGCATGTGGGCGACCGCAATTAAAGGACCATAGCCCTCGAGCGCCGCCATGTTCAAAAGATTCCCCTTTTCATCGAATCGGGGCGCCTCGCGCAGAATGCCGTTATCGAGGAGCCGGGCGACGATCGCGTCGTACACCCATTCCCGTAAGCCGCCCGAAAGAACCTCATATGCATCACCCAAGGTCCCGTCGGTGTAAAGAGGCGCCGCACACAGATCGTAATTGAACACTTGGCGGGAAGAAATACTCCCTTTCGCAGGCCTCTTGCCGTCTCTCGACAGATAGGGATAGACGAGATCGTAGTTCTCTCTCAAGAGCCCCAGCACCCAGAAGAACTGTACTCCTGCTTTTTTCCCCAGACGCTTCTCCAAGGACGGACCATCGTGGTCCTCTTCCTCATCCTTATAGAAGCGGGGAAAAGGTTTTGGGGGTATCGCCAGCGTCACACCAAGCTCAGTCAGACTGTCGCCTGCGAGCGCGAGGATCTTCTTTACGGTGTAAATAATCAAATCTTCGAAGAAGTCGAGGGCACGGTCCCGCTCCTGTGCCAGTACAGCTGCGGTCTGGCTCGGTCTGTCGAAGTAGTCTTCCTCGCTCAGCACTTGCCTACGCTTGAACTCGATATCCATCTGCGAAAAATCGATCAGATATTTGTGCCTCGGCATGTCGGAGGGAAGCTCGAGCCTGATATTCGGCGAGTCGATGTAGACGCCAGGCACATGAGGACTTATGCACGCGAGCATCTTCGAGTAGATCATCGAATGCGTCGTGCGGTACGGCGTATTCTGAAAGTGTATCGTGGGCACATGCTCGACGCTATGGCAGAGAGGATCGGTGACGGGAGAGAGCGAGACCCTGTCGATGTTGACGATGCCCCGCGAGACGAGAAACTCCTGAAGGCCGAGCACGAGGGCTGTCCTGATCTTGAGCGCATGCGCCAAGGTCTCGTCTGTCCACTTCTTGACATAGGCTTCACGCAGGTATTGGCTGAACGACAGGCCCTGCCCTGCAAGCTTGGTCTGAAAATCTTCCAAAGAATCGCCAATCGTGGTACCGGTGATATCCACCGCAGCAAATGATTTCATAGTGTTCTCCAGCGGAGAGGTTTGTTCGGACCCCGGCATCATGACAGCGACGCTGCCTCTGCGTGCCGGGCTAACGGAACAAAGCCCCATTACCACTGGGGACGCAAACTCGCGTTGTCATCCCCCTCACCTCCATAATGAAAGGCTCGCACATTCAGTGGCTGCAACAACAATGGCTGCAAGATCAAAAAGGCCGACCCCTTACGGGACCGGCCTTGTATGTCCGCGCCATGGAAGCGCCTATATATTCGGCCCAGGCCCCGCTCCGAAAGCGGCGTTATTATTGAGGATATTGCCGTTATTGCCGAATACTGCTCGCACCATGTGTATTTTTTTACTCCAATTGCATAAATATGTCAATAGGGGTCTACAGAGCCCTACTCTTGACCAATATTCCACATTTGAGCCATAGTCCGGCCTATGGAGACCATTGATTCCAAACTCCCCCATGCGATTATGGCGTGCCTCTTCGCTGCCCTGATTTCCGTCGGGGCCTACATCGCAATTCCGATTCCAGGGACACCGGTGCCGATCGTACTTCAGAACATGTTCATTCTTCTGGCAGGGTTCATTCTCGGACCATGGTGGGGGCTCGCTTCGGTCGTCTTCTATTTATTATTGGGAGCCATGGGCTTGCCCGTATTCTCGGGCGGTACGGGAGGCATGGTCAAGTTGGCAGGGCCGACCGGCGGGTATCTCTTCGGCTTTATTCCCGGTGTGGTCACCTTCGGCCTCGTCTCAAGGCTGGGCAAGCATGCGTGGTATTTCAATCTCATGGCGGGGGTCGTCGGCATGACTATCGTCTATGTGTTCGGCGTCGCAAGGCTGAAGGCTGCCCTCGATGTCGACTGGACAAAGGCCCTCGCCATGGGACTTATCCCATTTATTCCCGGCGATATCGCAAAAATCATCGTTGCTTCCATACTCACGCCTCCAATTCTGAAGGCGCTACACCAGATCCGGCAACAGACGAGCGATGGCTGAACTTTTTCGCGCGGAGGGACTCCGGCACCTGTTTCCGGACGGCAAACCCGGGCTCGAGGACCTGTCGCTTTCTATCGACGAAGGAGAGTTCGTCATCGTCGCCGGAAGGAATGGTGCAGGGAAATCGCTGCTCATGCGGCACTTCGTAGGTCTCTCCAAGCCCAGCGTAGGGTCTATCTTGTACCGCGGTAGTCCCATCGCCTCGCAGATTCCCCTGATCCGGCGGGAGGTCGGCTATGTGTTTCAGGACACCGAAGCCCAGATTTTCGGACAGACTGTGGAAGAGGATCTAGCCTTCGGACCTGCAAACCTGGGCGTTCAGGGCAAAGAACTCGAAGAAGCCGTACGCCTGGCGCTCCGCGACGCACACCTCGAAGGGATGTCGGATCGGCGGCCTCTCACGCTCTCCGGCGGCGAAAAGCGCAGACTCGCCATTGCGGGCGTCCTGGCAATGAAGCCACGCTGTGTGATCCTCGACGAGCCGTTCGTAAATCTTGATTTCCCTTCAGTGCTGGAAATCATCGAAGTCCTCAAAACCCTGCGCGCAGGAGGGAAGACCCTCATCGTGCTCACCCACGAGATCGAGAAAGTCTTTTTTCTCGCATCGAGGCTCGTAATCCTCAATCATGGTAGGATCGTCTTCGACGCACCTCCATCCCAGGCGAAAAAAGAGGATTTTATGCAGAGCGGGCTCGTGTGCCCTTACCGCGAGTGCTATCCATGGCGAATCGACTAGCGAATCCTTTTGCATTCGAACCTGGAGAGAGCGCGCTGGCGACGATGCATCCTCTCGCAAAGCTGGCATTTCTGCTTGGGATCGCATCTGCGGCGATGCGCTCTACTCTCGGCGTCCTTTTGGGACTCTTTGCGCTCGGCCTTCTTGTGCTGATACGCCTACCTAGAGTCGGCGGCGGACCGCTGCTGTCTATCGCCTTGCTGGCAGTGTTTGCAGCCGTCGTTCGGGGAATACTGCCCGGCGATGGGCGGCTCTTCGACATGACGACGCTGCCTGCATCCGGGCTCTACGCCCTGAGGCTCCTCACCGTGTATGTCTATTCGAGACTCTTCTATGCGACCACCCGTGTGAGTGAAATAGGCGACTGGATGACGGCCGCCATACGCATGTTCCGTAGGCCTTTCCGAGGGAAAAAACGAGATCCGAGGAAAGAGGCTGGTATCTTGGAAGACCCCGGCATGTTGTTCTCGCTGGTGTTGCGCTTCTTGCCGCAAATTTTCGACACCTACCAACGGATCAAAGAAGCCGGAGAAGTCCGAGGAATACGGCTCTCAAGGCGCAATATACGCCGCACACTCCTCATGCTCGAACAGTTGATCGTCGGCAGTATGGTGCAGGCATGGCGAACCGCGGTGGCGATGGAGGCCCGCGGATATTCGCCCCAGAGAAGCCTAAGACTGAGAGAGTTCGAGGTCCGCGATTGGGCGCTTCTGGCGATCAGCGCAGCATTGTTCTTTTTTTGATGGAGAGATGAAATGCTGGCTGCGCGTGTTGAAAGCTGCGTATGTTAAAAGCTGCTCATGCTGAAAGCTGCTCATTTCGAAAGACGTCGGACCTCAATCCAAGGCTCGACGCGGCCCGGTGCCTGGACGCCCTGCAAGTTCCCTGTTTCCACGCACCATAGCTCGATGGGTTGTGTCTTGCCTTCCACAAGGGCGGGTCCCAATCTGCGCAGGATCAGCCTTCCCTCTCCAGACAGCGGGAGCTGAAGCTCGGGCGAAAGGTATCCGGCGTTTTCCGCGCCTTTAACGTTTTCGGCGCTCCTGGCGCCTACTGCGGCAGTGACCGTATCCTGCATCGTCAGGATGGATGTACCGAGCGCCTTGTTCGCAGCCTCAAGCCGGCTCGCGATATTCACCGAATCCCCCACCGCGGTGTAGGCAAAGCGCCTATTCGATCCGAGATTCCCCACCACGGCCTGCCCCGTTGCGACACCGATCCGCGTCCGTGGCAAAATTCCAAAGCGCTCTTCAAAATCGCGGCTCATTGCGAGCATCTTCTCCTGAATACGTGCCGCGGCGACAAGGGCTCGGTACGCATGATCCTTCGTCTCCAGAGGCGCATTCCAGAAAGCCACCACCGCATCACCGACATACTTATCCAGTGTTCCGCCCTGGGCAAGCACCTCTTCGCTGATGATGCCGAGATATTCGTTCATACACTGTACAAGTTGCTCGGGGGACAATCGTTCCGAAATCGAGCTGAAACCTGCCATGTCGGAAAAAAGAGTGGTGATGATCTTGGATTCGCCGCCCAACTTAAGGTTTTCCGGCCGTTCCACCAGCACAGAGATCACCTCAGGAGAGAGGTATTGGGCAAAGGCCTTGCGAAGATATGCCCGCTGTCTGCCCTCTGCCTGATAGCCGAGGGCCATCGCCGCAATAAAGGCAAAAAGTTCTCCTGCGAGTGCCAAAAATGGATTATAGAAGATCCGATATGGAAACAGGATCAAACTCAGCGCAATGGGAAGTACTCCCGCCGCGACACACCCCAGGGCCGACAACCACTTTATGCGGAGTAATGAGAAATAGCTGACGAGCGCAGCCGCAGCTACCGCGGCCAGTATCTCGATCCAAGGTGATGAACGCTGCATGAAAGAAGCGGAGAGTGCGTTGCTGATGAATGTCGCATGTACTTCCACGCCCGGCAGCGCAGAGTCGATAGGCGTCGCCTGTCTATCCATGAGCCCAGGGGCAGTGAGGCCGATCACCACAATTGTATCTTTTACATCGATGTCCGGCTGTTCGCCCGAAACGCCGAGCGAGGCAGCGATGATCTGCGCTGCACTGTACCGCTCGAACCTTGACGGAGGTTCGAATTTGAGCAGCACTTCCTCGGACCGAGGCGCAACGCTCTCCAAGCCCGCCGCATGAAGCGCAGCAAGACCAAGCGAAGGGATGCGTTCGGCGTCGCGGTCCAGCCACACCTGATATTCTCTGCAGACACCATCGTCGTCGAGGGCTGCGTTCACGTGCCCGAACAGCGCGTTGGGCACATCGAGCACAGGCTTCTTGTTCCTCAGGGTGGCAAGCACCACATTGCCGGCCTCGCTCATCGCCTTCGAGCAACGCTCGTCATCCTCTGGCCCGAATGTGGAGGGTTCTGTGAACAGAATATCGTAGGCCTGCACTCTGGTATCGCGCAGGTACGAGGCCATCACGCCATAGAGTTCCCTCGGCCAAGGCCAGCCGAGGCCGAGCTCTTTCTGGACCCAGTCGAGGCTGGACTGATCGATCATGACGAGGACAATCGGCAATGTATCAGAATCTGACGTGCCTGGAATTTTACGTAAGATTTCAGGAGGCGCGATAACGTTCCGTTCTCCGGGACGACTGACGAGCCTCCGCATCTCACTGTCGTAGATGGCCATTCCGAGCTTTTCCGAGGCTCCCGTCCAAAAAACCACGAGCACGGAGACCAGGCCAACAGCCAGGGCGCACAGAAACCGCGCCACGCCCTTCACTCTTGCATGAGACTTCAATGCCGAGCCGGCGGCCTTCTCCACCACAGAGCCTCCTAGAACAACAGCCGCATCGCCTCAAAACGTTCTTGCCGGATACGCTCGATGGCCGCGATACTCATCGATCCGTTGTCTCCCGCCTGCGCGTACTGCGCTTCAATAGCTTTAATTCTCTTCACTCGTTCCGCCGGCAGAGGATGCTGCATCGAATATTGTCGGGTGCACTCGTCATGGGAATTCTCCAGCGCCTGTATAAAATCCTCGAGCGCGGAACTCTTATAGCCTGCCAAATACAGTATGCGCATCGCCTCGGCATCCGCCTCGAACTCCATGGTCTGCGAATATCCCTGCACCGAGATCAATACAACAAAATCGTGGACCGCCGCTGACAAGAGTGCCGCAGCCTCTTTATTGTCAGGATTGGCCTGCTGTGTCGAGAGTGTCGCGTACTGCATGGCCAACTCCCCCATGCGGTAGCTCGAAAGCGAAACCAGCCCGTGCCCGAGTGCCGCGTGCGAAACCTCGTGCGCGAGCAGCGCAGCGAGCATATCCTCCGAACTGGCGAGCCTCAGAAGCCCCCTCGTGATGAGCACGAACCCGCCCGGCGCCGCAAAGGCGTGCGCTTCTTCGCTGTCGAGGATCAGAATATGATACCCATGGGGTAAGAGTGGCCGTGCGGAGAAGAACGCCAAACCCTGCCCTATTTTGTTCACATACTCGGTGAGCTCGGGCTGATTGTAGACCGGATACTGAGAAAGCACGGCGGCCGCAACGACTCGCCCTATCTCGTACTCCTCCTCGTAGGTGAATGGTCTGGATTCAGCCTGAAAGGAGAGCACGGCTTCGCGAATGAGCCTGGCCTGTTCGGGCGTGATCATGCCCTGGAGAAGGGCCTGATCCAAAAAGAGTTGAAGAGCCTCTGGAGAAACAGTGCAGGATACGAAGGATGAGGCGGCTACAAGCAGGGCAAGAAGAACTGCCGCCGCGCGAGACCGACTTACTGTACCGTGCACGTCACAGTTCTCCGGACGAGAGGTCGATCCCCTGGATAAATGCCAGACACTCTGCATACGAATAGGACAATCGTACCATATCGTCCACCGCGGAAAAATTAAAGGCACTGTCTTCCTTGAAAGCCTCTTCGAGGCTCGTCGAAAACCCTTTGCCGGCGAGCACGATCTCGCTCTCCTGCAGTGCAGGGGGCATGGAGGCATCTTCCGCGCTCAAGGGAAGCTTGGCAGGAGAAAGCGCGCTGATGTGGATATATCCGGGCAGTCTTGATTCCTGGACATAGCCGTATACCCAGTCGTCGACCTGGTGGATAACGGCGAAGGGAGCTCCATACGCCGCGAAGACGATAACCGGGGCAGCGAAAGAAGGTGCAGTGCGCAGCGCCGTCCTTTCGACCTTGATGAGCATGGTGCTGTCCAAAGGCGATGTCTGTGCGACGGCGGCGCACACCACGAACACGGCGAGGAAAATCGCCACACCATACCTACATTTCATCGCAACGCCCCCTTATCCACATATAATTATGCCGCAATCCGCCGCAACTTTCAGCACTATCTATTGCTGGTGAACGAACTTCTCGATTTTCTCCTTCCATTCGAGTAGCGCCATGGCTATCGGCCTGTGCGGGTCTTCGGCGCTCATCTGCCCAAGCTGCTGCTCCAGGCGAGCGTAGTCCGCAAGCGCCGTGGCACCCTTTTCCAGAGGGAGCTGAACCCTGCCATACGTATGCTTCCTCCAAGATAAATGCTGCTCCGCCGTCAAGGTTTCAGGAAAATTTCGCGCCAAGAGCCTGCCCATGAGGGTGGGTATTCTCGGATCGCGAAACTGGACGCGCAAGAATTCATTCTTCGCGGCGTGCGGACCCTCGTGCTGCAGCACTTCGTGGAAACGCTCGAGTATTCTTTTATCTTCATCCGGATAGAAGCCTCCTCCATAGAGCGCGTACTCAGGGTCCAGTTCATCCAGAGGCTTTCTCTCTGAACGGTACACTGCGATGAGCCGCTCCCTCATGCCCGGAACTGCGTCGAGCTCACTCAAGTGCTGTCTGCACACCTCGATGTCGATACCGAGTCTCTTCGCCGACTGCTTGTTGAGTACCGTGAGAGGAGCCAGATACGGACAGCTGTTGAGTCTGATCATGGTGACAGGAGGATGTGCTGGTCCGCCTTCGAGGCGCTCGGTGAACACCAGATCGCGCAGTTCGTCTTCAGACATTCCGTAAAAAGGGACAGGGCTGAAGCGCAAATCGTACGCTACAAGGGCATGGCGGTCGGCCTCGATGAGCCCCAAGGGAGTGATCACCGTCGAGCAGCCTCCTGCCCTCGTGTACAGCTGCGAGGTATGTACGAGCATGTTCTCGCGCCGCGAAAGGTTGACCAAAGAAGCCAATTTCTCTCGACGCCTGTGCTGGAAATACCACTGGTAAAGCCGAGGATAGGTACTGCGCACCTTTCGCGCAAGGCCGATCGTTGCGTGCACGTCGAACAGCGCGTCGTGCGCGTTCTCGTGAGCTATACCGTTCGCTTTTGCGAGGTCTTCAAGCTTGAACGAAGGATTGCCGTCTCCATTGACGGGCCACACGAAACCCTCATATTTCAGGTCGTGTACGGCGCGCAGCAGATTGATGACATCCCAGCGCGAATTGTCGTTTTTATATTCCCGTGTATAGGGATCGAGGAGGTTGCGGTAAAAGAGACGGCGGATGAACTCGTCGTCGAACTGAATGGAGTTGTAGCCTGTGACCGTCGTGTTGGGAACACTCATTTCACGCAGAATGCGCAGCGCAAATTCGTACTCGCACAGTCCATTCCGTTCTACTTCCTGGGGAGTTATGCCGTGAATATAACAGGCTTCCGGATCTGGAAGGTAATCGGGAGGCAGACGGCAGTACAGGACGAGCGGCGGCGCAACCTCCTCCAGTGCCTCGTTTGTGCGGATAAAGGCACACTGCGCGATCCGATCGTGCTCCGGATCGCGGCCGAAGGTTTCAAGATCGTACCAAAGAATGGTCGCAGGCATTTGCTCTATGCCCCCTTTGTCTTCTCATTGATGGTAAACACCCTGGGATCGAAATCCTCCGAGCCGATCCAGAGATTGATCATCACCCCACCCTCGGGAATTTTCTCGACCTTCACACCCTTCACTTGGAAGCCGATGAGTTCTAGCCGCGCACTTCCCAAAAAATCATGCCCCAGCAATGTACCGTAGTATGAGGCCAGTTCCGGCCGCTGATGCAGCATAAGGCTGTTTTTGATCTCGTCGATCTCCTTGTCCGTTCGAGGTCTGTCGTCGATGGCCGCGATATGAAAGCCGTCAGGCTCCATGTGCAGCGAGATGACCATCTTCTTGGGGTTGCCTTGCAGTATATAATTCGCCAACTCACTTATGAGCTGGACATACAGTTCGTGCCGCTTCATCCGACTATGCTCCTTAAAAATTACTACAATAAGCCTTCTCTACCCGCTCAGAGTTCCCTCGATGACCTGTACCACTCGATGATCGATACGATCAGTGTCGCGGTAAGACCTGCCGCTAATCCATTATTGTAGAGAACCATTCCTCCATGCCATACACCAGTTCTGTCCACAATCACAAGATGTAAGAAACCCGCAAAAAACCCGACGATCGGACCAAATTCCCCTGCAAGCGGGGCCAGGGCCGTTCCGAACAGAATCGCGAGCAAGGGAGTGGGGGCATAGATGTCCTTCCCGAACAGAAAGATCGCCACAACGATACCGCACACCACAGGAAGCACATTCTTAGGGTGCTTTCCAAAAAACGAGAAGCCCATTATGGTAAACAAACCACCCAACACAGGGCCGTTGAAAGGTGCACCGAGCACCACGAGCCCAAGCCAGAACAGCATCCCCAATATCGCTGCATTCAGGAGCGAACCAGTCGGCGATACATAATCGGCAAAATCGCTCGGCAGTCGTCCGCTCATTGTAAGGATCTTCCGAAAATCGCGGAAGGCCTCTGCGAGGCTTTGGCCGATACGCCTCGGGTTTTCGGCAACGATGCAAAAGAGCGCAATGAGCGCGATTGCGGGAACCAGCGCCATGAGCAAGGGTTCGAAAGACGTGCTCCACATCGTAAGAAGCAGAATATCGGCGCCTGCGGCGTGGGATATCGATGCCGTAAAAAGTCCAAGGAAGCCTGCAGAAAGACCGACATTGTAGAGATTGTACCCCTGATGAAGACGAAGCATGACGATCGCGATGGGAGGCATCACGAGCCCCACGACGATCCCTACCGCAAACGAGCCCGGCAGTGCAAAGATACTGCGCATGCCGAGTTCGAACGCTATGAAGGTGATGAGCGGCCCCATCGCCGTACCAAACATGGCAATGAGTGCGTAATCCCGAGGCTTTTTCTTGACGATGAGCGCAGAGAGCGACACGCCCAGCATAATCGGGATACAGTTGAAGAGCGTCTTGCCGAAGAAGGAGAAGCCCATCATGGTGAATAGAGCGGCAAGCCCTGCTCCACTGACTTGAAGCTTGTTCAAGATCAAAAAGAGATAACCCAAACATCCGACTGCGGCGACGTTGAGCAGCGTCGGGCCCACCCCCTCCACGGCGGTAAAATCGCTCACAAGGCGCGCAGGAGTCACCTGAAGACGAAAAAACCCTTGGAAAGTCTGAACGACGTCCCCGCTCAACATCGCCGCAAGCAATATCCCCAGCACGACAATGAGCACAAACGTATCGAGTGTTTTTGTCCCCTGCACCATCCACCTCCTCATTCATCCTAGAGCCATGAACCGCGACAATCAAGAGTCGAACCACACTATTTTGCCTTGACGAAAGCCGAAGATGTACCCAAAATGAAAGAAAAGGAGTCCGAAATGAACAATGGAATTTTTCACATTCCTCACCCTGTCAATGAACCTGTGTTCGCCTATGACCCAGGTTCTCCCGAGCGGACGGCTCTCAAGAAAGAGATAGAGCGTCTGCGTGCAACACAGCTTGACATTCCCCTTATAATCGGTGGCAAAGAGGTCCGTACAGGCAAGACGGCGCCAATCCGCCGCCCCGATGCACACAAGGAAGTGCTCGGCATCTATCATCTTGCAGGCGAGGCCGAGGTGCGCATGGCCATCGAGGCGGCGCTGGCCGCCAAGGCCGAGTGGACCGCCCTGCCCTGGGAGGAGCGAGCAGCGATATTCCTCAGAGCGGCGGAACTGATTTCCGTCAAACATCGCGCGCTCATGAACGCATCGACCATGCTCTGTCAGTCTAAAACACCTCATCAGGCCGAAATCGACGCCGTCTGCGAAGTGAACGATTTTCTGCGCTTCAACCCACTGTACATGGAGCAGATCTACGCGCAGCAGCCCGAAAATACAAAAGGCGAATGGAACCGTTCGGCCTACCGGCCCCTCGAAGGCTTCGTGTACGCCGTCACTCCCTTCAATTTTACATCGATCGCCGCAAACCTGCCGAGCGCACCCGCGATGATGGGCAACACGGTGGTCTGGAAACCTGCGTCGAACGCCGTGTATTCCAACTATATGCTCATGAAGGTCTATATGGAGGCCGGCCTTCCTCCTGGTGTCATCAATTTCTTGCCGGGGAGCGGGGGCCTTATCTCGAATATTGTGCTCTCGAGCCCCGATTTCGCAGGATTCCATTTTACGGGGTCGACCGAGGTTTTCCGATCGCTCTGGAAACAAATCGCCGCAAACCTCGAACGATACAAGGCCTATCCACGCATCGTGGGCGAGACAGGGGGGAAGGACTTCATCCTCATCGACCCCAGCGCCGACCTTCCTTCGACGGTCGCAGCGATCCTGCGGGGAGCCTTCGAATACCAAGGACAGAAATGTTCGGCAGCGTCGAGGCTCTATATCCCCGCTTCGCGCACGCAAGAGTTTATCGAGGCGCTGGTAGACGAAATTATGGCAATCCCCATGGGGGAAATCACGGATTTTCGGAATTTTATGGGTGCAGTGATCGACGAGACAGCCTTCGATACCATCTGCGGCTACATCGAGCGCGCAAAGGCCGGCGGACAGGGGCGCATTCTCGTCGGCGGCACCTGCGACAAGTCGAGGGGTTGGTTCATCGAACCCACCCTGATCCTCACGGAGAATCCGCGATCGGAGTCCATGGTCAACGAAATCTTCGGCCCAGTGCTCACCGCCTACGTCTACGACGACCGAGACATGGACGCGGCATACCGGCTTATCGATTCCACCTCACCCTACGGGCTCACCGGCGCGATCATGGCGACGGACAGAGGGCGCATCCACCGCGCCCTGAGCGCTCTGCAGAACGCCGCCGGCAACCTCTACATCAACGATAAACCCACAGGAGCCGTCGTCGGCAGGCAGCCCTTCGGCGGCGCACGCGCATCGGGCACCAACGATAAGGCGGGCAGCTATCTCAATCTCCTGCGATGGGTCAGCGCCGTCGCGATCAAGGAGAATTTTGCGCCGCCTTCGTCGTGGCGCTACCCCTTCATGATGGGAAATGACTGAACAAGGCAAGGGGCCCCAAGGCGGGGCCCCTTTTGTGTACCCGACTCATCAGCCAAGCGCGACATCGAGGAGCATCATGAGTGCAAAGCCCACCATCGTTCCTATCGTGGCGAGGTGGCCGTTCGATCCCCGGCTCGCCTCGGGCAGCACTTCCTCCGCGACGACATAGATCATGGCACCGGCGGCAAATGCCAGCGCATAAGGGAGAATAGGCCGCATGGCGAGCACTAAGGCCGCCCCCAGAAGTCCCGCGATCGGCTCCACAAGTCCCGACGCCTGGCCATAGACGAAACTCTTCCCCCGCGAGAGACCTTCTCTGCGCAGGGGAATCGAAACCGCCGCGCCTTCGGGAAAATTCTGAAGCCCGATGCCGATCGCCAAAGCGATCGCGCCCGACAGGTTTGCGCTGGGGATGCCTGCGGCGACCGCGCCGAACCCCACACCGACCGCGAGCCCCTCGGGGATGTTGTGCAGGGTGATGGCAAGGACAAGCAGGATGCTCCGTTGCCACGTCGTGTGGAGGCCCTCGGCCTCACTCATATCCGCGCCGATGTGGAGGTGAGGCAGTAGATGGTCCACTCCAAACAGAAAGACCCCGCCGAACAGAAATCCTATCACCGCAGGCAGCCAGGGGATCAGCCCCATCGCCTCCGACAGCTCGATGGCCGGCGACAGCAGTGACCAAAAACTCGCCGCGATCATCACCCCCGCCGCGAAGCCGAGCATCGTGTCGAGGACCTTTTTGTTGATCTCTTTGAAAAAGAAGACCATGGCAGCCCCCAAGGCCGTCAGGCCCCAAGTAAAGAGGGTCGCTAGAAAAGTCTGCATGATAGGGCTTTCGATGTCCATCATTTTCTCCTACGTCTCAAGCTAGCTGCCCTCTATAATAGAAAAAATGAAGCCAATAAAAAAGACCGCCAGTTTTGAGGCGGCCTGTGTCATTGTCCGATTTGTGAAGCGCAACGACTCTGGATTATTTGGCGATCGACCTTGCGCCGTAGGTGACGCCTCCCGTAATCTCAAGGCAAGTGCCGTCGAAGGCCTCGTTCTCGACCACCATGCCGATGGCGCGCGCGATCTCCTCAGGCTCGATGAGGCGCCCAATATGCACATCCTTGAGAATCTCGTTGAGCGCATCCTGATTCATGCCCTTCACCATGGGCGTGCCGACGTAGCCTGGCGCAATGCTCATGACGCGTATTCCCTTGATGCCCTTCATCTGGAATTCGCCTGCGAGGATGCGCGGCCATATCGCCACGGCCGCCTTGGTAGACGAATAGTTGATCTGTCCAACCTGGCCGACTTTGTTCACGCTCGAGATCGTGAAGAGGACGCCCTGCCATTTGTTGTCCACCATGCGGCGGGCTGCCTCGCGCAGGGTTATGAAAGAACCAATGAGGTTGACCTCGATGACAGCGCGGAATTGGTCCGTCTCCATGACGCGCTTGACCTTGCCGGTCTCCTTGTCGGTGTTGATCATCACGCCATCGCGAATGATGCCCGCGCAGGGGACCACGACATTGATCGCGCCGAATGTCGACACCGCAGTATCCATAAGGGCCGCCACGTCGGCATCCTTGGTGACATCGGTCTTTACGCCCACCACATTTCCGCCCGCAGCCCTGATGTCTCCAACCACGCGATCGATGCTCTCCTGGACCACATCCCCGATCACCACCTTCGCGCCGTTCGAGGCGAAATACGTGGCGACCGTCTCGCCTATACCGCTCGCGCCGCCGGTCACCACCGCAACTACGTCTTTCAAATTCATAGTATCACCCTCCAGTTTCATTGACCAAAGTCATTGAACTTGGTTATTTTCACATGGGTTTTCTCGCTTGTCAACAACAATTCTCATTGACTGCATAAGAAAATCAGGCTATCCTCCATGTCAAGGCGACAGCGATGGAAGAAGGCCCTCCCCTCACGAGACGAAAACTCCAAGCCCGCGAGACACGCAAACGCATACTCGAAACTGCACTCTCGCTCTTTCGCGAAAAGGGTTTCGATCAGGTCTCGATCGACGAGATCACTACCGGCGCAGGTGTCTCCAAAGGCTCATTCTATACCTATTTCCAAACAAAAAGCGACATCATCATCGAAGAGTTTCACCGCATCGATTCTTTTTACGAAAAAAAAGAAGCCGCCATCTTTCGCAATCCGGATGCCGTCGCCCGCCTCATCGCCTTTACGCGCTATCAGCTCGACTATATCCACAAGCATATGGGATTCCGCACGCTCTCGATTCTCTACATCAACCAGATGTCGACATTCTACGACCAGAAGATACTCTCCAACCGCGAACGCTCCCTTGTGCGCATTGTGTCCAGAATCATCGCCGAAGGCCAAGCCGTCGGACAGCTGCGGTCCGGCGACCCGGTGGAGCTCGCGGAGTGGATGAACCGCTGCATGCGCGGTTTTTTTCTCGACTGGGCAATTTCGAAGGGGACGATCGATATACGGAAAGACGGCATGCGCTTTTTCACTGAATTTGTGCTGTCTGCGCTGTGCACGAAACAGCTACACGCATAGGAGGCAGGTATGGTCCGTTATCGCAATCTTGTCTTCAAGGGGGGAGGCGTCCGCGGCATCGCGTACCTTGGCGCGCTGAAGTATCTCTATGAGCATGGCCTCATGTCCACCATCGAACGCGTAGCAGGCACCTCTGCGGGAGCCATCACCGCGCTCGGCGTGACGCTGTGCCCTTCGGACTTCGCGCAGTTCAAGACGATGGCAGACGGCCTCGACTACCGCAAGATTCCTGCGGAAAACGATGTGCGCACGCACACGATCGAGAGCAAGAGCATCGCGGCATTGACCGAGTTCTACCGAGACCTTTCTCCCTTCAAAAACATCCAGTGCACCATTCGTCTTCTGCAAGACAAAGGCTGGTATTCAAGCGCCTATCTCTACCAGTGGCTCCGTTCGGTAATTGCCGAGCGCTTCACCGTCACCAAAGAGAAGTATACCTTTGAGGACTTCAACACCCCGAAAATCCACAAGGATGGCCAAGCCTTTCCCCTCCTCTACATCACGGGTACCGACCTTACGAACCGCTTGCCGCGCCTATTTTCTTTGGAGACGACGCCTGACATGGAAGTGGCGCTGGCCGTGCGCATTTCGATGTCGATTCCTCTTTTCTTCGAAGCAGTGCAGTACCAGTACCCTAAGACGGATGAGGAGCAGTGCTATGTTGATGGCGGACTCATGTGGAACTACCCGGTCGATATATTCGACGACGAGAGATATGCCAAAAAGCTGTCCGACGGAGTAAACGAGGAGACGCTCGGCCTCTTTCTCTATTCTTCGGAGAAAAAGACTCACTATGAGCCCATAAAATCGATGGTCGACTATATGGAGGCGCTCTTTGAGACCATCTCGCTCGTGCAAGAGCACCTCGTCATCCGCACGGAGAAAAATTATTCGCGGACCATCTTCATCGACGACTGCGGCATAGAGGCCACAGATTTCGATATCGAGCTCGGAGATGCGCGCTACACCAGCCTCTTCGACTCGGGATACTCCGCTGCCTCGAAATTCTTCGAAACCCGCACGCCATGGTCGAAATTCTTCACAGCCCTCAAGGAGCGCTTTGGCTGGAAAGAATAGCTTACAGGCTCTCTTGACGTTCGCGGCGCGAGACGATATAAATGAGCATATGCTCATAACTCCGCTCGGAGTATGTGCAGTTATGTGCAGAAGGAGTTATTCCATGAGTTTTGTTCCTGAAAAAAAGCCGAATCCTTCGGTGAAGCGAGTCATTGGTGTCGTCAGCGGTAAGGGCGGCGTAGGCAAATCGATGGTGGCCTCACTCCTCGCAGAGTCTCTTGCCTCACGCGGCCTAAAAGTCGGCCTGCTCGATGCAGATATCACGGGCCCCAGCATTCCGCGTATGCTCGGCATCGACAGCTTCCGGGCCGAATCCGACGGCGAACACCTCTACCCTGTCGAAAACGAAGAAGGCATCAAAGTGCTTTCGATCAATCTTTTCAACGAAAAGGAAGACGAGCCGGTGATATGGCGGGGTCCCTTGCTCGCCAAAGCCATCGATCAGTTCTGGTCGGACACCATCTGGGGGGACCTGGACTATCTCATCATCGACTTTCCTCCCGGAACTTCGGACGTCGCGCTCACCGCGTTTCAGATCATTCCTTTCTCAGGCATCATCGTCGTCGCGACACCGCAGGATTATGTGTCGATGATCGTTCGCAAATCGATCAACATGGCTTCGATGCTTAAGGCACCAGTCCTCGGCGTGGTAGAGAATATGCGCACTATGGTCTGCCCCCATTGCGGCAATGAGGTTGCCCTGTTCGACGACGGCACACAGACCGGCGCCCAACGCATGGGGCTGCCCCTGCTTGTAAGCCTGCCATGGAGAAAAGAGTTGGCGCATTCCCGTGCGCTCCGCTGGTCGGAACTGAGCAGCGCAGTCTACAAAGACGCGGACACCCTGGCAAACGAAGTGGAACTTGCGCTCGCCTCCCTGCCCTCGTCATAAACCATGCCGCGCCCCCGATGTGTCCGCAGAATCGCCTCGGAGATCCACGCTTGCTCAATCCTTCCTTTCGTGGAAGATGCACAGCTTGCCCAAGAGCTCTTCGGAGGGACCGCACTCATTGTCCTTAAGCCCGACGAAGTCGAGGCACTGCGGCTCGCGGATCTCGAAGATCTCTACCAAGAAGAAGCGGCAGCGAGTATGGGAATTTCACGACAAACCTTCGGGCGCATTCTGGAGCGAGCCCACAAAAAAATCGCCGATGCCATTCTGAACGGTAAGGCACTCAAAATCGAACGGGCAAAAGCACCCTGCCTCGAACGGCCGCCTTTCGCGGTGGAAACGGACAGGGCTACGGAGCTTCGCGACGGCACAGCGCTCTCTCGGACAGAAACGCCGGCCATTTTCAATCCTAACGCACGAAGTCTACAGGAGAAATGTATGAAAATTGCGTTCATTTCGGATGATGGAAAGACCATTTCCCGACACTTTGGAAGAGCAATGTTCTATGTCGTGCTCACCATTGAGGACGGCAAGATCGTGCAACGAGACCAACGACCAAAGCTCGGCCATGGGCAATTTGTAGGACAAAAGGAGGAACATCATGTGCATGATCCCGGTGCGGCGCATGGTTTTGAAGCTGGTGCCGGGGAACGACATGCCAGCATGATAGATTCAATTAGCGACTGTACGGCCCTTATCGCGGGCGGTATGGGTGCAGGCGCCTATGCCAGCGTCCAAGAAGCCGGGCTTGAGCCCATCGTGACCGATATGCGACTCATAGACGACGCGGCGGCAGCCTACATAGCAGGCACGCTGAAAGATCATCCGGAATATTTGCACTGAGGGCACGTATCGAAACAGACCAACCGGCACAGTCTGCCCAAAAACCTCGGCCGCCAAAGCAAAAAGACTGTACATGACAATCCGCACTTCCGGAGTTATAATAAAAGAGATCGAATCTCTCTTAGGGGGCGTGCTATGAAGGAAAGACGTCTTTTAATGATTCCTGGTCCCATCGAGTTCAGCGATGAGGTGTTGGATGAGATGTCAAAACCGACCTTGAGCCACGTTGATCCTACCTTCATCGAAGTATTTGGACAGGCCCTCGAAAAAATGCGCAAGGTATGGCTTGCCCCTCATGGTCAGCCGTTCGCCATCGCCGGGAGCGGCACGCTCGCTATGGAGCTCGCCGCGGCAAACATCACCGAACCGGGCGACAACGTGCTCATCGTGCACACCGGCTATTTCAGCGATCGCATGGCCGATATTTTCAGGCTCCATGGAGCAAACGTCGACATCGTACCGAGCACCGTCGGCGATTTGCCCGAGCTTCGCGCAATCCGTGCCCAGCTCCGTGCAAAAAAGTACAAGCTACTCAGTATTACCCATGTTGACACGAGCACAGGCATCCGCGCCGACGTCAAGAGCATCGCTGCTGCGGCTCGCGAAACGGACACCCTCATCGTAGTCGACGGCGTCTGCGCACTCGCGGGAGAAGAGCTGCACATGGAAGAATGGGGTGTGGACATCGCGTTCACCGCCTCGCAGAAGGCTATCGGCGTGCCGCCGGGCCTTGCGCTCCTCGTTGCAAGCGAAAAGGCCATTGCTGCATTCAAAGCACGAAAGACTCCTGTCCGTGCGTACTATTGTGACTGGCAGTATTGGTTGCCGGTCATGCAGGCATACGAGGCGCGAACATCTGCATACTTCGGCACTCCCCCGGTTAACCTCGTGAGGGCTCTGAACGTAAGCCTTGGACAGATCCTCGCTGAAGGAATGGATGCCCGATTCATGCGACATGCGCTCAACGCTCGTGCATGCCGTGCTGGGCTTTCGGCCATCGGGCTTACCTATGTGCCCGTGCGCGAGGAGCTCTATGCGAACACCTTGACGGCGGTCTATTATCCTCACGGTGTCGATGCAGGGGTTCTGCCGCGCATCGCCGAAGAAGGAGTTGTGCTTGCCGGCGGACTCTATCCCACTATTAAAACGAAATATTTCCGTATCGGGCACATGGGCATGAGCGACGCTTCGGAGATTCTCGCGACACTCGGCGCCATAGAGCGTGGATTGACACAGGCCGGCTATACATTCGACGTGGGCGCCGCGGTCGCCGCCGCACAGGCTGTCTATAAAGACAATAAAATTCCCTAAAAGAACTTTGCGAACTCTTTCACATACATTATGATATCTGTATGTGGAATTTTTTCGAGCCGAACAATTCGCAGTGGTATCATTGGAAGTTAGACGGTGCCTCGCTCTGGATGTACAAAAATGGCGAAGAATGGCGTTTTGCGTGCAAGAGCCTGCCATTCAAGCATCTTCAAAGCGACGCAGGAGGCCCCTATCTCGTCGACCCTCCCGAGAATATCCCAATCTCGCTCGCAGTCTCGGCGGGCGCAAGGGTCGCGCTCTGCCCCCACCCGAGCTCCCTTCCATATCTTATCTCTGCTCGCAACAATGTGACGATTCATCAGGGAAGCGAGGCATGGTTTACCATCGCGCTGCCGCCCGTGTTTCGATTCGAGCTCGACTCGGGAGCCGTCCTCTTTGAAGCCAACCCCTTCACGACCACCCCCACCTGGTTTGGCGACAAGACGAGCGGCAACCTGTGCCTCTCGCTTCCCATCGAGCTCGACCCCGAATGCAAAAACGAGCAGAGCTCCGCCGACGACACCGAGCAGAGGGCCCTGCCTTCCAAAGAGGGAACTTCCTCTCCATCGTTCAATGTACGGGAATCCCAGCAGCGGGCCGCGCAATATCTCGCGTGCAAGTCCCTCATCCACTGCAAAATCGTCGTCAAAAATAAGTCAAGGGATCCTCTCGGCATAGAGCGGCTCGCCATTTTCACCGACCTCATGAATCTCTACGAACATGAGGGCACGATCGTCTCGGACACGGTCGTCATCACAGGGACAGCGGATGGCTCACTCCAGACCAATATCGATGAGACCGGCTCGAAGGGGCTTCGGAGGATCCACCGCGCTGCAAAAACCGGCCTCAACGAGCTGCTCATCAGGCGGGGAGTCGGCTTTCTGCGCAGCATTGCCGGACTTTGATCGGAGGAAAGTATGGATTCGATAATTCTTCCTGATTCTATAAACCAGCTGTTCCAAAATGCATTTACTCCCGAATTCTGGAGAAAGGCGCTCAGCATACTCCTCGGTGCAGTGCTCATTCTCGTCGTCTTCCGTGTCCTGCGAGTGATCGTGAGCCGGGCCATAAAAAAGACCTTGCCAGAACAGAAAGCCCAGCTCGTCAAAAAAGCAATTCAGTATACAGGATGGACAATCGCCGTCGTTTCGGTGCTGGAGAGCATGGGCGTCAATCTCTCCGCCCTCCTGGGCGCCGCGGGCATCGCGGGAATTGCAATCGGCTTTGCCGCGCAGACATCGGTATCGAACCTGATCAGCGGCATATTCCTCATCTCGGAAAGGCCCTTTCAAATCGGCGACGTCATCGAGGTAGGCAATATCTCAGGCATCATCATGTCGATCGATCTTCTCTCGATCAAACTGCAGACCTTCGACAACCGCTTCGTGCGTATACCGAACGAGAGCATCATCAAATCGAATGTCATAAACAACACGCGCTTCCCTATCCGGAGGCTCGATGTCTGGGTGAGCGTTTCATACAATTCGGATCTGAAGAAAGTCACCGAAACGCTCAAGGATATCGCCTCGAAGAACCTCTATGCGCTCGATAACCCGGAACCGCTCATCTACATCGACAAATTCGACACCTCAGGCATCAATATTCTGTTCGGCGTATGGTTCGAACAGTCGAAGCTTGTCGACCTTCGGAATTCGATCATCATGGACATCCATACCCGATTCGCGGAGGAAGGTATCGAGATTCCATATCCGAAGCAGGATGTATATATTAAGGGAATAGCCGACACGCAAATTCCCGATCTGCGCAGCGACAGACGCGGACAGGGCGCCGACGCGAATAGTTGATTTCGAACAATTGATTGCGAATACTTGATTGCAAGGAGCCGAATATGCAGTTCTGTTGGGTCACCATCCATGTCCATGACATGGAAAAATCACTCGCGTTCTATCGCGACATCGTCGACCTAGCTCTGAAGAGACAGTTTTCGCCCATGCCCGGCGACCAAATCGCCTTTCTGGGTTCGGGCGATACGGAAATCGAGCTAATTCACAACGAGAAAAACCCGCCTGCCCCCTTCAGCCAGAACATTTCGCTGGGATTTAAGGTGGAATCGCTCGAGAGGACCATGGAAATACTCAAAGCTCACGACATTCCGGTGCTCGCAGGCCCGTTCCAGCCCAACCCGAGCGTGAAATTTTTCTATGTGCACGACCCGAACGGCCTGCGCGTACAGTTTGTCCAGGACATACAGTGATCGCCCGGATGCGGCGCGCCTATGCACCCGCGCCTCGGGGGCTTCTGCCCGGCGGAAAGGGCATCTGAATTTTCGGCAGTCCTCCATTGTAACATCCGATGTAACATCCGACCGCCTGGCGGGATTTTATTATAGAGAGCGTGATATATTTTTATCATTATTAATTACAGGCCTTTCTGCAGGGGATGACTGATGAAACGAAAATTCGGGGCGGGATTGGTGATTCTAGCCGTGACTGTCGTGCTATTCTCCGCGTGCACGATTGTGGTGGGACCGACCGGCACCGAGTGGAGCCTCTACTATACATGGGATGGTTCGCCTCAAGGATATGCCGTGTGGACGCTCTACTCCAACGGGACATTCGTCGACAACTATGGAGGAACAGGATACTGGGACGTCCAGGGCAACCTCTTTCAGTTATCCTACAGCAACTCATCATATATCTATTCCGGCACCGTCTACACAGGGAACATCTACAACCCTTCCTATATGAGTGGGACTATGCAGGGACCAGACGCTTATGGCGTTACGCGCTACGGCACCTGGAAAGCATCCCGAGGGACAAGAGGCAACAAGAGCCTCACTCCCTCCACATCCGGAGGCCTCACACCTTCGGGCGAACCGATAGAATAAGGGGATGAATCGATGAATATTAGCATTGAAAGGAAATTTTTCCTCGCTGTCGTGGTGATGCTCGCCGCGGGCAGCCTGGTCTTCGCACAGGTAAAAGTATCGATCATCATTCGATCCAACGTGTCGGACGCACAGGTCTATCTCAACAATAATCTGGCGGGCTACACATCGCCCGAGCTCAACCTTCAAGTCTTTCCGGGTACGTATACGATCAGGATCGTGAAGGCGGGATACTCCGAGTTCAGGACAAGTGTCGTTGCGGTGCAAAGCCCGGTCATCATCGTCGCGAACCTGGTAGGAGGAACGCCGCAAACTCCTCCTACCCTACAGATTCCTCCTACTCCGCAGATACCCCTCACCCCGCAGATGCCGCCCACACCGAGCTATCCAGTACCCTCTCCCAGCCTGCCCTCGCCCACCGGGCGGCTCTTCATCGATGCGGGCATCAGTGGGGCCAGCGTCTTCATCGATGGGGTCTATGTTGGCACCACTCCCTACCAAGGCATATGGCCACGAGGCTTGTACAAGGTCCGCATCTCAGCGCCAGGCTACGTCGACTATATGGACAGCGTGTTCGTCGACAGCTATACGAGGCTGAACATTTCCCTTTCACCCTTCACCGTCGAGTACGAAATAAAGCTGCCGGACGGTTTTTCCAATGCATGGGAAAAGCACGGCAACTTCAATGATCTGGAACTCTACCTCGACGGGAACCGCCTGGACCGCCTCTATGGCAGGATCAGGCCGGGCAGGCACACGTTTGTTCTGACTTACAGAAATCTGCGTTTTGAAGATGACTTCGAGGTTGAACCCGGCAAGCCCGTCACGATCGAACTTTTTCTCGGCGTGAGGGTCTACTGAGATACCTCGCAGTAGCTTGCGACCGGTCCAGGGCTGCAATAATCGAGCGAACGGTTGTCCACCAGGTTGATGAAGCACTGACTCGTGGCGCTGTCGGGGGCCATGGTGTGCGTCATAGAAAGCGTGCTAATGCGATAGAAGCCACCTGCGGGCGTATTCGAGCTCCATATCGGTGCCGGAAGCGAAGGCGGCCATCGTTTCCGCGGTGCGCGGAACCCTGATCGAAGGCTGGATTCCTCCCGAACCGGACGCGTCGGCATCGATCTGGATCCTTCCTGAAGCGTCGAGCGACCATCCGATCGGATATTCGAAGGCAAAGCCTTCGGGCGTCGCAACAAGCCAGGGAAGCAGCCCGAAGGAGCCGTGCGTGACGTAGAAGCCCAGCACTTCTGCGTTGGGGAGCCTTCCTATCGCCATCGCGAGCCCTTCTCCGGAGCTGATTGTCGCCGGATTCACCAGCACGGCGATTTCTCCCTCGAAATGAGGTTCCCGGGGCACAACCCAGAGCGCCCTGTCGCTCAGCTCAAAAGTCTGGGCAAAAAGATCGGAATAGGCGAGGTCAAAACGGCCGGAACTGGCGTTGTACCAGGCAGTGCGCTCGTAAAAGGCCTTCTCGCAGGCAAAAAAGCCGTCGAGCTCGTCCGCCGTCAACCTCGAAATCACTTCATCGAAGGCCGAACATTCGTTCAAGAGATTAAAGAATTCGACAACAACGAATGTGCCGTCCGGGTTCTGTGTCGGGTCCGAGCCTGCACCGTTGTTTACCTCGATGAGAATGCCTTTCTCGTTGATGCCGGTCTCCACGTAGACCTGGCCGATGGGCCTGATGTTGGCGAAGGCGAGCGATCCGTCGTCGGGATTGAAGGTCACAAGCGCGAGGTATTTCAGATAGGGGCGCATCGCAATCTGCGTCATGTCCCAGTTGCGCGCGAAATACAGCTTACCGTCAGCGGTCCTCGGGGCGGCCACCGCAATGCCGCTGCACGACGGCGCCTTCTTCGACTCTTCGATGACAAGGTCCACTTTGTAACTTTTTTGACCTGTCCATCCTCGAGGAACCCAGATTCTTAAGCGCTTGGGATTTTCGCAGTGCGCAGGGCGTTGAAAACGGCGAGGAGCGAGACGCCGACATCGGCGATCACCGCCTCCCACATGTCCGCCATGCCGACAGCTCCAAGGGCGATGAAGACACCTTTCACCGCAAGGGCGAGCACAATGTTCTCGATGACGATCTTCCGGGTGAATGAGGCGATTTTCAGCGCCATCGGAACGCGCGCGATATCGTCGTCCATAACGACGACGTCCGCGGCCTCGATCGCCGCATCCGAACCGAGGCCACCCATGGCGAACCCGACATCGGAGCGGACCAGCACGGGAGCATCGTTTATGCCATCGCCGACGAATACGACAGAGCCCTTCCGCTTTGGGTCGTCCATGAACTCTTCCAGCTTCGACACTTTGTGGTCGGGCAAGAGTTCGGCCCTGTACTCGTCGAGGCCGATCTCTTCCGCGACGCAGGCGGCGACTGTGGCGTCGTCGCCGGTGAGCATCGCGACCTTGCGGACGCCGAGCGCCTTGAGCTCAGCGACGGTTTTCGCAGCAGCCTTCTTTATGCGGTCCGATATGACGATGTAGCCAGCATAGACATTATCCACTGCGACATAGGCGATGGTCCCTTCGACATCGCAGTCCTCGTGAACGATGCCCTCACTGTGGAGGAGGCGATCGTTGCCAACGGCGATTGTCCGGTTTTCGACGCGGGCAACAAGCCCGTAGCCTTTGACCTCGCGGATATCGTCAGCGACGGGTAGGTTTCCGCCGGCCGCCTCTCGGATGGAGCGCGCGATCGGGTGCGAGGAGTGCGACTCGGCGGCGGCTGCCCAGGAGAGAAGCTCCTCTTTGGAGAATCCGTTTCGGGTGATCACATCCACGACGGCGAATACGCCTTCAGTCAGGGTGCCGGTCTTGTCGAACACCACCGTGTCGACCTTTGTGAGCGCATCGATGTAGTTTGAGCCCTTGATCAGAAGCTTGTGGCGGGATGCTCCACCGATTCCTCCGAAGTATTCAAGAGGAATAGAGATTACGAGGGCGCAGGGGCAGGAGATGACGAGCATGACCAGGGCGCGGTAGACCCACTCGCCGAGGGTTGCCCCGGGAACGGAGAGCGGCGGGACAAAGGCTATGAGCAGCGCAATCGCAACGACGACCGGCGTGTAGACGGCTGCGAAGCGCGTGATGAACTTCTCGGTCGGTGCCTTGTGAGAAGCAGCATTCTCGACGAGCTCCAGAATCCGGGCTGCCGTGCTCTGGTCGAATTGCTTGTCCACTCTGATGACGATTCGCCCCTCGTCGTTGACAAAGCCGGCGAGAACCTTGCTCCCCGCCTCGACCCTGCGAGGCACCGACTCGCCGGTGAGGGAGGATGTGTCGACAAAGGACGAGCCCTCGATCACTTCGCCGTCGAGGGGAATTCGCTCCCCGGGAAGCACTTCGATCATGTCCCCGACCTGCACCTCCACAGGAGAGATGATATGTCGTTCGCCGCCCATGATCAGCCTCGCCGAGTCGGGGCGTAGATCCATGAGCGAGGCGATCGACCGTTTCGAACTGTCGACGGCTCTGTCCTGGAGATATTCGCCGACCGAGTAAAAGAGCATGACGCCGACAGCCTCGGGGAGCTGATGTATGACGATAGCCCCGATCGTCGCTACGCTCATGAGGAAGGTTTCGTTGAATAGACGTCCGCCTACCATATTCCTGAACGCAGAGGCGAGCACGGGAAATCCCACGAGGACATAGGCCGAAAGCAGCACAACGTATTCGGCGACGGAAAGGGGCGTATCGTGGAGCTGCTGATTGAAGACAGAACCTACGATAAGGAGAACCCCTGCGATAATGAGGCGAATCAGCCGCCCCTTGCTCATTGTCTCTTCTTCTTCCCCGGCGCCGGTTTCGCCCGCATCTGCGCACTGTGCGCAGTCAAGGCCTTTCATTCTGTACTTTGTCAAATCGATGTTCTTTGTCATACCGATGTTCCGTCTCACATTCTGTCGATGTAGTGTTCCTTCGCCTGTTCGATGAGGGCAAGAACATGGTTGTCATCTAGGCGATAAAAAACCATTTTCCCATCTCTTCTGTTGCTCACGAGTCTGAGCGCCCTGAGCAGGCGAAGATGGTGCGATATCACGGGCAGTGTCGTATCGAGCAAAAAAGCCAGGTCGCAGACGCACAATTCTTTCTGGGACAGTAGATAGAGAATCTTGACGCGCGTCTCGTCGGCCAAGACCTTGTACAGCTCGGAGAGCCCGGCAACCGAAAGCAGCGATTCCTTCAGTGCATCGGCGTGATCGCGACAGTTGACGCTGTATTGACTGCAGATATCGTCCGGCATAGCACCTCCGTTCAATTAATCAATTAAACAATTTATTAATTGTAAATTATACAACCACCCGCAATCTGTCAAGTACAGAGAAAATTCGCCTATAAAACAACCTCCTCACTTTTTAGGGTAAGCCCAAGGCGCGCTTGCATCTCCCCATCGAGGAAGATTATAGTTCTGACGTGCACACACACTCCCGCAGCATGCTGATATTGGCCCTCGCGGCCATCGTGGCCATACACCCTCTCTCTCTCCTCTCTGCCCCTTCCGAGGGGATCACCGTATCGCTTATCACCATACTCCCCGGGCCTTCCCTCTATGCGGCATTCGGTCATAGCGCGATCCGAATCGTAGATCGACAGAACGGCACCGACAGACTCTACAATTACGGGATCTCCGTCCATCCCTTCGATGCACGGTTCGCGCTAGGCATGTTGACAGGCTATATGGAGTTCATGGTCGCCGCATTGGATACACAAGAGAGTTTTGCCTTCTACCGCGACGTCGAAAATCGCACCATCATCGAACAAGTGCTGAATCTCGACTCAGACCAGACCGAAACACTCATGGCTGCGCTGAAACACGACATTCGCCCCGAAAATCGCATCTACAATTATCGCTACTTTTCGGACAACTGTGCGACCAGAGTGTGGGATCTATTGGCGCCCTTCTGCACCCCCCCAGATTCGGGAAATGCGGCGCAGCACAACACCTCGCTGCGGGATCAGCTCTACCAGGCGATGATAGACAACCCCTGGCTCCGCACCGGCATCGACCTGCTCCTTGGCCCTGCTGCAGACAAACCTCGGCCCGCCGATGCCCCACTGTTCCTGCCGAAACAACTACTGGACACGGCCGCCGCATCCAGCGTCGTCGGGCACCCCGAACAGATTCCATTCGTACAAAGCTCGTCAGTCGTGTACCAGGCCCAAAAAGCACCCCCGCCGGTGCTGAGGATAACGCCACTGGCCATCTCGCTACTCATTCTCGCCATATCGCTCATTTCCTTGCTCCCGCACGTGGGAAAAAGGATGCTGATCTTCGATTGCGCCCTTTTCGCGCTGGCGATCATTGCAGGCACAAGCATCCTCCTCTTCTGGCTCGCAGCCGACTACCCCGAAGTCGGATTCAACCTGAACCTCTTGTGGGCAAACCCCCTTCCCCTAGCAGCGCTCATCGTCTCCCGCAGTTCACCACAATCGAAAGCATCGAGGGCCCTCTCCGCCATGACAGCAGCGCTCGCCTTCCTCAGCGTCGCAGGAGGAGGGCTAGGCTTTCAGCACATCCCAGTCGAACTCAGCCTCCTCGCGCTGGCGATAGGCGTCCGATGCTGCTCTGTTTATGTGAAAGGAAAAGTCCTGAAGTGATGTATCGTTTTATCCCATAACCTGCTGCAGTCAAGGTAAAGGATTAGGCGATCATTGTGTTCTCCACACCATCAGGCGCGCAGATCCAAGAAAATAACAAAAGATCCAATCCGGTCAAGAAGCCGATCTTCTTCAGCACAGGCGAACTACCATAGTTTCTGAATATAATATCCTTCACTTCGAGGATTCTGATGATCAAGAGGGCGATGAGATCCTGGCTATACGCTGAGAAAAATCTGAAGGAACGGTAGAGGTCATCATCGGTAAAGTCGGAGTTGCCGAGCATAAGCTTCTCTCTTTTTTACCAGGTACCAAGCTTTGAGTCGGGGAACAAAATTCTTCCGAACACATGGAACTATGGATCCGGCTCCTGCCGGGTTCGTGCGTTTGTCGTAGTGAAGGGGCTATTTGTTTAGACCGCGTTTACATGTTATTATGTAATCAATGAAGATAATTTTCTGATAGAACTCCAGAGGGAGGGGTCCTATATGCCTGAAAGAAGCAGGGATTGGGTGCGACAAGCAGACGCAGACTATAGACATGCAAAGAATTCCCTTGCTGCTGGAGATTATGAATGGTCGTGTTTTTCAGCCCAGCAAGCAGCAGAAAAAGCAATCAAGGCATTATTTCAAAAACTCCACCTTGATGCCTGGGAGCATATGGTGAGTATTTTATTAGCCAACCTGCCGCCGGAAATTGCTGTCCCAAAGGAACTCGTCGATAAAGGAAAGGTTATTGACAAACATTACATACCGTCGCGTTATCCCAATGGCTTCGACAGTGGCGCTCCGACAGATTTCTACACGTCTGGAGAATCAGAATCGGCAATCAAGATTGCGGGTGAGATTATTGAGTTCTGTAAGAATTATCTCGATAAATGAAATGGCTGTTAAAAGGGCACTGCAAGAGTATGTGGCCCACCTAAAGACAAGACCGGAGGTAATAGATGTCTATCTCTGCGGTTCCTGGGCCAAAGGGACCTATACCCCATATAGCGATGTGGACCTGATAATCTTGATTAAAAACGACAGCCAAAAGCCTTATAACCGGGTACCGACTTACCTACCGGACCGCTTTCCATTAAGCCTGGACCTTTTTATCTACACCCGAGAAGAACTAAAAAAGAGCCCATTCGCTCAAAAGCTTTTAGAGCACGCCATTAAACTTTAAGCTTTCTCCAAAGCCGCCGCCCTAGAGAAAGGCAAACACCCAACCGGACATGACCAGTACCCATTCATAATAAGCAACGTCATTACGAATACTCCAAACATGCTGTCGATCAAAGTATTATTCGGGATATAAGTGTGTTAGAATTGGAAGATGCGGTGGCAGGGAAAAGCGAAGTAATTGAAGACTACCCGGACGACAAATATGGCCCGAGTTGTCTTGTTCTCGGCTACACTAAAGAGAATAGGCCGTTGCATATACATTGCAGCTATCCGAGTCGTCCTCTTATCAAGATTATCACCATATACCAACCTGACCCCGAACTTTGGATCGATTTTAAGGTCAGAAGGTAAGGCATAAGGAGGCCCTGATAGAATGATAGAAACTCCCGTGTATAATTATGGATAACAGCACCGCCCTCAATTGCTTGACAGCATTTTTCATGAACACTAATTTGTAAAAACCCGTAGGGGAATTATCGTGACCCGGGTGGTGGAATTATGATGACCCTGGACCCCCACGGTTCCTTCGATCTGGTTTTTACAAGTATTTGGAGAGGGATAATATGATCGAATACAGAGACACGATGGATGGTGCTGAATATTACACCTTTGATGGATTTTGCGTCGGCTGGAAGAAGCCTCTATCCACCGTTCAACTACGGGCTGTCATAAGCAACAGTACTTTCAAAATCCTTGCCATAGACTCAGCTACAACAAAAGTTGTCGGGATTATCACTGCATTGTCTGACCAGATCAACTGGGCTTTTATACCCTACCTTGAAGTCTTACCTGAATATCAAAAACAAGGCATTGGCAAAGAGTTGATGAAACGGATGCTTACGAAGTTAAGCCAAATCAACTGCATCGATTTGACTTGCGATCCAGAGATGCAACCGTTCTATGATAAGTTTGGAATGCTCAAGTCTGAAGGCATGGTTATTCGTAGATATCTATCCGAGTGATTATTCATTAAATACAACTTTCCCAACTGATTAGACTATACGATAGCCATAGAATCTGCTGTTTTCAATCCCGGAACACCTGGTTTTCAATTGCAATGCATATCCGGGATTCCATTCTCACCACATGTTCCCCTATTTTTGGATAAATAAGTGGAGCGGCCGAAGAATTCCATCGTCATTGCATACGGCAAGAACCGTGACCACTATGCCGTCAGGGCAAGGATCGGTTGCAGGAGCGACGGGAACAGAAGGCTTCCGATCAACGGACCGACCATAGGCCACATTGTCGATGGCAGGTACATCCCCCTAGAGGAAGCTTCACCTTCCTCCGATTCGAGGTCGGCCGTGGACCTCAAGGATTGGGCCAACATACAGCTGTCGCAGAAGCTCTTTGCGGACATGATTGATGAACTATCGGCAATCTACCGCAGGCAGGACGCCATCAGGATCTGGTGCATCGCCGTGCTCAGGGTCTGCTTCAGCGGGATCAAGGACTATGAGCTCAAGGATGCCTATGAGGAAAGCTTTCTCTCAGAGCTCTACCCCGGGGTGGCACTCTCACGCAATACCGTGTCCACCTTTCTGAACGACCTCGGACGCTCCTGCTCAAAGATCACGCAATTCATGCGCAACCGGACGGCTCGTGTGGGGATGGACCACCATGTGCTGATAGACGGGACGCTCAAGTCAAACGAGTCGAGGGTGAACTCTCTCTCGGACTTTTCCAGGAAGGCCCGGACCAAGGGCACGAGGGATATCTCGGTCCTGTATGCATTTGACCTTGAGGCCATGGAGCCTGTGTGCTCCAAATGCTTCCCGGGCAACATGCTTGATGTCACTGCCTACAGCGAATTCATCTCCGAGAATCATATAACAAAAGGAATCGTGGTGGCAGACAAGGGGTTTCCCCAGTCTGCCGCGAGGAAACACTTCGCGGATAATCCCGACCTGCATTACCTCAATCCACTGAAGCGGGACTCCAAAATTGCATCTGAGTTCCATATGCTTGAATTCACCGGGCTTCTCTCCGGTTTCGAAGGGATAACCTACAGAAAAGAGAAGGCCTCTGACGGCAGATGGCTCTATTCATTCCGGGATGCCGGCAAGGCTGCCAAGGAGGAGCGCGACTGGCTAAAGGAAAGCGAAAAGAAGAACAACTACCGTCTTGTGGACCTCCAGAAGGCCAGGGCCGTCTTCGGCACCGTGTTCCTTGAATGTGACATGGACATCGATCCCGAAACCATTTACAAGATCTACTCCAAGCGATGGGAAATAGAGCTTGTCATGAGATTCTATAAATCCGCCCTTGAATTCGATGAGACCCGCTTGCACGACGACTACAGCGTGATCGGAAGTGAATTCTGCGACTTCCTTGCCTCGGTCCTCACCTTCAAGATGATACATGCTTTTGACAAGGCGAAGCTCCTTGAGGAAATGCCGTACAAGAAGATTATGAAGATCCTGGCAAGGGCGAAGATGTTCAATGATCCGGGCCACGGATGGAGGCTTATCAGAATCAATCCTTCATACGAGGAGATACTGAAACGACTCGACATACATCCCACAGAGAAGTTACAACCCAAAAAGAAACGCGGAAGACCTTCTAAGAACAAGTACGTATAGTCTCATTCATTGGGAAAGTTGTAATTCAAAGGATCAAGAAAATTGCATGTGGCTTTAGAAACAGAAAAAGGTTAAAGAATGCGATTCTCTTTCATTTAAGCGGTCTGGACTTTCAGCCTTTTCACACACGTTAGTTGAAAGCGCCAACCATATGTCTATAATGGCCGTAAGCCGTCTGCTAAAGGCTTTCATATTTTTGTTTTCTTAATGGGTTTTTAGGTGTAGAATGTTAGGTGCCGAAAGAGGACGTTGTAGGAAATGAGACTGACTAATCTATCTATCACAAATTACCGCGCCCTCCGGGATGTAGCGATCCCGCTTTCGCGGTTCGGCTGCCTCATCGGCGAGAACAACTCCGGCAAGTCGTCCTTTCTGCAGGCGTTGTCGTTGTTCTTCTCCGGCACGAAGCTGGATGCCAGCCACTTCTTCGACGAGACCAAGCCTATCCGTATCGCGGTAACCTTCGATGAAATCGGTGATGCAGACTTGGCGCGATTGGCTGACGAACACCGCACGCGAGTTGCGGGAATTGTCAAGAATGGCCGCCTTGTTCTCGTCCGTACCTACGACACCACAGGGAAGAGTTCGCTGCTCTACAACACGCTTACGCCGAATGATGCCCGATTCTCCGCAGACAGCATTGCCTCGCTCGTGAAGAGCCAACGAGCGGGCCAAGCATTCGTCAATAAGGTGGTTCAAACATTCCCGGAACTGAATGATGTCGTCGATACGACCATGAACCAGGATACCGTCAAGCAGAAGATTCAGGAACTCGCCGACTTATTGCCCGACGATCAGAAGACTGCCGCCGATCAACCTTTGCCGACAGGGATCGACAAGAGCATCGAGCCGATGCTCCCTGACCCGATTTACATCCCGGCGGTTAAAGACCTTGCTGACGACATCAAAACAACCGAGAGCGCCCCATTCGGCAAGATCCTGGCCATCCTTCTGCAAGCCGTGGAGTCCAAGTTGCCGGATGCCCAACGGCTCTTCGAAGAACTCAACGCCAAGCTCAACCGCGTTCAACAACCGGACGGAACGGTTGTGGACGGTCGGCTCGATGAGGTAAAGCTGATCGAGTCCACTGTGGAGAAATACGTCCGCGAGAATTTCGCCGACGTGGTGCTCCGCATCACGATCCCTCCGCCGGAGTTGAAGACCGTATTCTCGTCCGCCCGCATTTACGCCAACGATGGTGTCGACGGTCTGATCGATTCCAAAGGCGACGGGCTGCGTCGCGCAATCGTCTTCTCCATCCTACGGTCTTACGTGGAACTCAAGGCGAAGCTCGCGCCCCCTGTGACGCCGGCGGAAGAACCGGCTCAGGCTGCCGAACCAGCCCAACCACAAGTGGAACCCGCCCCGGCATCCTACCTGCTGTTGTTTGAGGAACCGGAGTTGTTCCTCCATCCCAAGGCTCAGCACATCCTCTTCGATGCCCTTCGGGTCTTCGCCAAGGAACACCACGTTCTCGTCACGACTCACTCCCCGATGTTCTTCGGCCCTAGGGCGACCGAGACGTTTGTAAAGTTGCGCAAGGTCTCGGACGCCGCGATAGCGCCCAGGCCATTTACGCAGGTTCAGCCGGTTGATCTTTCCGATATGACCGCCAAGGACCAGTTCCAGATTATCTGCTTCGAGAACAACAACGCGGCTTTCTTCGCCGACACCGTGGTTCTGGTAGAGGGAGACAGCGATTACCTGCTCATGCCACACATCGCCAGGATGCTTGATTCCTCGTGGGACGCGGCGAAGGCGCCTGTCGTATTCGCTAGGATCACCGGCAAGGGCAACATCCGCCGATATCGAGAGTTCTTCACGAGGTTCGGCGTGCGAGTGCCGGTCATCGCCGACCTCGACCTGCTGGTCAATGGTTTAGACCACATCGCTCCCGACGATGCCGTCAAGACCGCCCGAGACAAGCTGCTGGCAAGAGTAGATGAGTTGATTGTGCCCGATACGAACGGCCCATCCGCGAAGGATGCCAAGAACGCCCACGATTCCGACGAGCTGCGAGGCTTGTGGCAAAAGGTCAGAGAGTTTCAGGCAAAGCTCCAGGCCGGCACATGCACCCAAGCAGAGCATGATGCGGCAGTGGAGGCGTTCTTCGCATGGCAGCGAAAGGATGACCGTCTCGCGGTCCTCACGACCAGCACTGACGCCAAGATGATCTCATTGAAGCACAGACTGCTCGAAATGCTTCGAACAGCTGATGTGTACGTTCTCGAACGCGGTGCGATAGAGCAGTACTACCCCGATACGATCATGGGTGCGGACAAGCCATCACGTGCCCAGGACTTCTGCTCCAAAGTGGCCACACGCGACGCAATTCTCGGGTGTTGCGGTGAACAGACTGTTACGCAATCAGGCGTGCAGATGAGTATCAAGGAATTCGAGCTTATCTTCACGGGCATTTTTGGAGATCGACGAACATGATCAACGCGTGTGCATCGGCACTTAACAACAGCATGCAGCGGACGCCGCTGCGCGCCGCCGCTGATGCTGAACGTTGACGATAATACGAATTAATATAGAGAGGAGAAAACGACGCGGGTATGTTTAGGAAAAAGGTAAAAGTTTCCAACAGTAAGGACCCCAATCGGTCCTTTGAAGAGGAATTTTGGGTAGATACGGGAGCCCTTTATTCATTTGTCCCTGAGGATTATCTTGAAAGGATAGGTGTAGAAGCGTCTGTAAAACGGAATCTGATTCTTGCCGACGGCCAGCAGGATACGAGACTACTTGGTTTTTGTGACTTTCAGATCGAAGGTCTTGAAGGCAATATCCCCTGTCCGGTGATTTTCGCACCGAAGGGTTCTCTGCTCTTGCTTGGAGCGACAGCCTTGGAGAACTTTGGTATCGAAGTGGATCCGATTCAGAAAAAGCTGAAGCCGATTTTGGCCATTATCGGAGGATTTTTGGCCTCGCAATGACAATCGCTAACAAATCGCTGCACCTGACCGCTATTCCGCTGCGCTTCATCCCCGCCAGTGAGCTTAGGTCATTATGCATCTTAATCTGATATGATGTGACCTTTGTCAAGGTTTATTTTCTTTAACTATACAAAAAAACCTCCCAAAATATTGAACGAAGAAAGGGATTGATAGACAGGAAATCAGTTTTTCGGCATTTGACCATTCTGATA
>Ga0067045_1003031_pt1 | contig 47585 bp, 45 predicted proteins | sample TerdegcTABiofilm_FD_59184 | JGI IMG/M metagenome (GOLD analysis project Ga0067045, IMG submission 59184) | Combined Assembly of (Gp0054472, Gp0054536) Wastewater bioreactor microbial communities from Singapore -Terephthalate degrading...
CCCGCATCGCCCCGGGCGAGGCCGCGGCCCTGCCCCTGCCCGCCACGGCCGCCAACGTGGCCCGGGTGGCCGCCTCCATGCTCGGCGAGCCCTACGGCTGGGGCGGGCTCTACGGCCACCGGGACTGTTCGGCCCTGCTCCAGGACCTGTATACGCCCTTCGGCCTGGGCCTGCCGCGCAACTCCAAGCAACAGGGCCGGGCCGGGACCGTGGTCCCTCTGGACGGCCTGTCCGACCAGGCCAAGGAGGCCCTCATCCTGGAGCAGGGCGCGCCCTTCGCCAGCCTGCTCTGGAAACCCGGCCACATCATGCTCTATCTGGGCAGCCGCCAGGGCCGGGCCGTGATCCTGCACGACATCTGGGGCCTGCGCATCGAGGAGCGCGGCCGGGAAGGCCGCCAGCTCATCGGCCGCGTGGCCGTGACCACGCTCACCCCGGGCGCGGAGCTGCCCGACCTGAAGCGGCCCGAGGGCCTCCTGCTGCACGGCCTGCGCAGCATGGTCCTGCTGGCCCCCTTCGAGCCCCCGGACCCCGACGCCCAGTAGCGCGTTTTGGCCCCGGCCTTGCAACGCCTCCATCCCGTCACGTCAACAGGGAGCGGAGGCACTCCATGCGCGCCGTCATTCTGGGCATAACGTTAGGAAATGCAGTCGTCTTCGGCATTCTGGCCCTGCTCGGGGGGATTTCCGGCGAACAGACATTCTTGTCAAATCCCGCTGCGGCCATCGCCATTATTGTCGGAATCGCCAACCTGGTGGGCGGCTTCCTCCTGGCCTCCCGGCTGGGCGGCCGGGCCTGCGGCCTGGCGCGGACCCTGGCCGGACTGGCCGGGAAGGACGGCCGTTCCGGGGATGCCGCCGCCAGCTTTACGGAATTGGAAGCCCTGGCCGACCGGGCTCAGACCCGGGTCCAGGGCATGGAGGCCTCGGCCGAGGCCCTGCGCCGGGAGCTCGGCCAGCGCCAGCGCGACCTGACCGTCTGTCTGGAGGAGGCCGAGGCGGCCAAGGAACAGTCCGAGGACGCCCGCTTCCAGGCCCTGCGCTCGGCGGCCGACACCCTGGGCCAGGCCGTGCACGCCATCGAGGACGCCTCCTCGCGCCTGGAGTCGGCCACGGACCGGGCCGCTCAGGGCGCGCGCAAGCAGCAGGAGCTCATGGCCGGAGCGGCCTCGGCCATGGAGGAGATGACCGCCTCCGTGGCCGAGGCCGCGGGCGGCGCGGCGGCGGCGGCCAGGGAGGCCGCGGCGGCCGTGGACAAGGCCCGCCAGGGCGCGGAAAGCGTGGTGCGCACCGTGGGCGCCATCGAGGCCGTGGCCTCCAAGTCCGCGGACCTGGGCGAGGCCGTGGCCGTGCTGGGCGGCCAGGCCGAGGCCATCGGCAAGATCATGGGCGTGATCAGCGACATCGCGGACCAGACCAACCTCCTGGCCCTGAACGCCGCCATCGAGGCCGCGCGCGCGGGCGAGGCCGGGCGCGGCTTCGCCGTGGTGGCCGACGAGGTGCGCAAGCTGGCCGAAAAGACCCAGGCCGCCACCCTGGACGTGCGCCGGGAGATCGAGGCCATCCGCGACAAGGTGGGCCAGACCCGCCGGGGCGTGGAGGAGGCCGCGGGCCTGGTGGACGAGAGCGTGCGCCTGGCCCAGGAGTCCGGCACGGCCCTGGCCGAGATCGTGCGCCTGGCCGGGGCCAGCACCGAGCGCATCCAGTCCATCGCCGTGGCCGCGGAGCAGCAGTCCCAGGCCAGCGAGGACCTGAACCGCACCATCAACACGGTGAACAACATCTCGGCCGAGACCGGGCAGGCCATGGCCGTGGCCGACGAGGCCGTGGACGGCCTGGGCGCCAGCGTGCGCTCCCTGGCCACCATGACCCGGGTCTTCGAGCTGGTGGGCGGCGGTTCGCTCAAGGAGGTCATCACGGCCCTGGCCGGGGACCAGGACATGCTCTCCCTGGACAAGGCCCGCATGGAGCGGGCCCTGCGCGCCATGATCCGGGCCAAGCCCTTCCTGGAGCTGCTCTACGTCACCGACGCCGCGGGCCGCCAGATCGTGGAGAACATCCCCCAGCCCGGGCGGGAGAGCCCGGAGGACCGCACGGCCCTGGGCCGCGACTGGTCCACGCGGCCGTGGTTCACCGGCCCGCTCCAGAGCCAGTCCCTGTACGTCTCGGACGTGTACGTGTCCCAGGCCTCGGGCAGGAACTGCATCACGGTGTCCAGCCCGTTCCGCGGCGCGAACGGGACCGTGCTTGGCATCATCGCCGCGGACGTGCGGGTGGGGGACTAGAGCATTTTCTCGATAAAGGAGCGGATGCGGGGGTTCTCCACGCCGGAGGCGAAGAACTCTCTCGGCGCGCCCTGGGCCAGGAAGCGGCCGTTCTCCATGAAGATGACCGTGTCCGCCACCTCGCGGGCGAAGCCCATGTTGTGCGTCACGATGACCATGGTCATGCCGTCCCGGGCCAGCTGGCGGATGGTGTCGAAGACCTCGCCCACGAGCTCCGGGTCGAGCGCGCTGGTGGGCTCGTCGAAGAGCATGATCTTGGGGCTCATGGCCAGGGCCCGGGCGATGGCCACCCGCTGCTTCTGCCCGCCGGAGAGGGTCACGGGGTAGGCCCCGCTCTTGTCCTCCAGGCCCACGCGCCGGAGCATGGCCCGGGCGGTCTCCTCGGCCTCGGCCCGGGGCCTGCCCAGCACGGTGAGCGGGCCTTCCATGACGTTGCCGAGCACGGTCATGTGCGGAAACAGGTTGAACTGCTGGAAGACCATGCCGATCTCGGAGCGCAGGGCGCAGATGCGCTTCTGGCGGTCCGGCACCCTGCGGCCGCCCCGCTCCACGTAGCCCGCCTCCCGGCCCTCGAAGCGGATCAGGCCGCCGTCGATGACCTCCAGGAAGTTCATGGTCCGCAGGAGCGTGGACTTGCCCGAGCCGCTGGGTCCCACGATGACCACCTTCTCGCCCTTCTGGAGCGAGAGGCTCACGTGGTCCACGGCCAGGTGCTCGCCGAAGCGCTTGACGATGTCGGTCAGCTCGATGATCGGCCCGGTCATCTAGCGCCTCTCATAGACCCCGAGGCGGTGTTCCACGCGCTCGAAGACGAAGGTGAAGACCGTGGTGAAGCAGAGATAGACCACCGCGGCCAGGACCAGCACCGTGACGTTGAAATAGGCGTTGAAGATCTGGTCCGCGGTGCGCATGAGCTCCACCATGGCGATGGTGGAGACCAGGGCCGTGTCCTTGATGAGCGCGATGAATTCGTTGCCCACGGGCGGCACCAGGCGCTTGTAGGTCTGGGGGATGATGACCCGGCGCATGGTCTGCCAGGGGGTCATGCCCAGGGCCTTGGCCGCCTCGGTCTGGCCGTGCTCGATGCTCTGGATGGCCCCGCGGATGATCTCGGCCAGGTAGGCCGAGTAGTTCAGGCCCAGGCCCAGGAAGGCCGCGGTGAGGGGCTTGAAGGTGACGCCCAGGGCCGGCAGGCCGTAGTAGATGAAGAAAAGTTGCAGCAGCAGCGGCGTGCCCCGGAAGAGCCAGATGACGAACCAGCAGGCCCCGGACAGGGCCTTCACCGGGCAGATGCGGCCCAGGGCGATGAGAAGCCCGCCGAAGGGCGACACGGCCATGGTGAAGAGGACCAGGACCAGGGTCATGAGGCTGCCGTGCAGGAGCGAGGGCAGGAAGCGCGCCGTGTCCTGGAGGTAGCGCCGCCACGCGGGCAGGCGCTCGCGCTCCACGGCCGCGATGAAGTTCTGTGCCTCGGCATTGTCCGGATACACGGCCAGGACCTCGCGGGCCGCGGCCTCGGCCCCATCCAGGTCGGCCTGGGCGTGGCGGATGCGGGCCACCTGCATGCGGCTGAACACGTACTGGCCGTCGTCGCCGCCCGCGCCCGGAGCGGGCACCTGGAGGAAAAGGGCCTCGGCCCCGGCCAGGTCGCCCTGGTCCATGGCCGCGCGGCCCTTGGCCAGCAGCATGTCCGAGCCTTGGGCCGCCGCGCAGGAGGCCCAGGCCAGGAGCAGAAAGCACAGCGGCAGGAGCAGGACCAGGGCCCTGCTCCCGCCGCGCTGAGAAACCGATGCAGTCAAACCCTCAGGCTCCTTACCAGGCCTTGGGGTTGGTGATGTCCTCACCAAACCACTTGCGGGAGATCTTGCCCATGGTGCCGTCGGCCACCATGGCGTCGATGGTCTTCTGGACCATGTCGCGCAGGGCCACGTCGGCCTTGCGGAAGGCCACGCCGAAGGGCTCCTTGCTGATGAAGCCGGGCAGGGTCTTGAACTTGCCGGGGGTGGTGGCGATGAAGTAACGGCCCGAGACGTTGTCGATGACCACGGCGGCCAGGCGGCCGGACTCCAGGTCCAGGAAGGCCTTGGGGTTGTCGTCGTACTCGCGCACCTCGGCGGCCTTCTTGGGCAGGGCCGCGGCGGCCTCCACGGCCGAGGAGCCCTTCTGCACGCCCACCACCTTGCCGCCCAGGTCGGCGAAGGCCTTGGTGTTCGCTTCCTTGGCCGTGACCACGGCGATCTGGCCGTCCATGAGGTAGGGCTTGGTGAAGAGCACCTGCTTGGCGCGCTCCTCGGTGATGGTCATGCCGTTCCAGATGCAGTCGAACTTCTTGGCGTCCAGGGAGTGGATGACGCCGTCCCAAGCCGTGGGCTGCCAGACGATCTTGACGCCCAGGCGCTTGCCGCACTCCTCGGCGGCGTCGATGTCGAAGCCGTAGAGCTTGCCGTCATCCTTGCGGAATCCCATGGGAGGGAAGGCGTCGTCCAGGCCGATGACCAGCTCGCCCTTGGCCTTGACCGCATCCCAGGAGCCGTCGGCGGCGTAGGCCGCGGACACGGACAGCAGCAGGAACGCAAGAACCAGAAGAATCCGTTTCATGATGCACACCCTCCTTCGGGGATTGTTGGCTGACGGGTTCCGTTAGGTAGCCCATCGAGGGCCAAGTTGCAAGGGTTCCCGGCCGTCCGGACGGTTCCTCAGGCCTTGGGAAAGGTCGCCGGCCGGGCCACCGGGGTCTGTTTCCGGAGCAGTTCCTGCTCCAGCTTGGCGATGCGGGCGTCGGCCCGGCGCAGGCGGTCGGCCAGGACCTCGGCGAAGACCCGGTAGAGCAGGGCCAGGGCCAGGACGCGGTCGCCCTCGGAAAGCCGGTCGGTGAAGGAGAAGTCCAGGGCCAGGACCGTGCACTGGCCCGAGGCCACGATGGTGGCGCTGCGCGGGCTGCCGTCGATGACGCCCATCTCGCCGAAGATGTCGCCCAGGCGGCGCAGGTGGCTGATCTCCACCCCGTCGCGCTGCACCGAAACCTGCCCGGAGAGGAGGAAAAAGACCCTGTGGTCGAAGGTCCCCTCGCGGATGATGGCCTCGCCGTTCTCGTAGCTCCGCAGCCGGGAGAGATTGAAAATCTCGGTGAGATGCTGGCGGTTCAGGCCGTGGAAGATCTCGATGCGGCGGAATTGGGCCAGAAGTTTCTCGTCCTGGGGATCGAGGTCCAGTTCCTTCATGCAGGGGGATCCTGCGCGCCGGGGCTCGCGGCCGTCCGTGAACGCGCTGAAGGAATATATCCTTGCGAAGGCCGCACGTCCATTATTGAACGCCCGTCCAACCCCGCAAGATCGTTCAAGACCTCCGCGACTTGACCGCCTAGCCCGGAATGCGCATGAAGGAGGAACAGACATGGACACGAACAGCAGGGAACAGGGACGGGTCTGGCGCGTGGCGGGCCTGGACGGAGCCGAACTCCTGGCCGCGTCCTTCCGCCGCCAGGTCTTTCCCCGCCATTTCCACGAGGGCTACGCCCTGGGCGTCATCGAGGACGGGGCCCTGGCCTTCCGCTACCGCGGCCAGGAGCTGGTGGCCGCGCCCGGGGAGATCAACCTGGTGGTGCCGGGCGAGGCCCACGACGGCCAAGCCGCAGCCGAGGCGGGCTGGGCCTACCGCATGTTCTACCTGGAGCCCGGGGTCCTGGCCCGGGCCGCGGCCGAAATGGGCCGTCCGGGCCTGCCCCACTTCCGGGCGGGCGTGCTGGGCGACCCGGATCTGGCCGGCCGCATCCTGGCCCTGCACCGGCTCCTGGAGCGGGGCGCGGACCGGCTGGCGGCCCAGGCCGGGCTGCTGGACCTTTTGGCGCGCTGGATCGGCCGCCACGCCGAGGACCCCGGCGCGGCGCCCCGCTGCGGACGTGAGCCCCGGGCCGTGGCCAGGGCACTGGAATTCCTGGCCGCCCACGCGGACCAGGACCCCAGCCTGGAGGACCTGGCCCGGGTTTCAGGGCTCTCGGCCTTCCACTTCCTGCGCGTGTTCCGCCAGGCCACGGGCCTCACGCCCCACGCCTTCGTCATGCAGCGCCGGGTGCGCCGGGCCCAGGAACTCCTGCGCCGGGGCTTGGCCCCGGCCCGGGCCGCGGCCGAGTCCGGCTTCGCGGACCAGAGCCATCTCACCCGCCAGTTCAAGCGCCTCACCGGCCTGACCCCTGCCGCCTACCGCAATTCCCTTCAAGATTCCTAGGGCCGTCCCGGGCATGGTCGCGCCCACAAGGAGGCGCGCATGTCCGTTCCCTGGAAGGCTTACGCCAGTCTCACCGCCGCCATGGCCATCGTGGGCAGCTCCGTGGCCGTGGGCAAGGCCGTGGCCCTGAGCCTGCCCCTCTACCTGGCCCTGGGCCTGCGCTTCGCCCTGGCCTGCTGCCTGGCCCTGCCCCTGCTCCGCATCCGGGAAGGAAGCCTGCCCCGGCTGCGCCTGCGGCACTGGGTTCTGCTCTTCGTCCAGACCGGCTGCGGGGTCTTTCTCTTCAACACGGCCCTGCTCCACGGCCTGCGGCTCACGGACGCGGCCTCGGCCGGCATCCTCACCGGCACCACCCCGGCCTGGATGGGCCTGGCCGCCCTGCTCTTCTTCCACGAGCGGCCGGGCCTGCGCGGCCTGTGCGGCCTGGCCCTGGCCTGCGCCGGGGCGCTCTGCGTCTCGGCCCTGGCCGGGCCGGGCCAAGGCAGCCTGGCGGGCAACGCCCTGGTGCTTCTGGCCGTGCTGGGCGAGGCCGCCTTCCTGCTCCTGCGCAAGGCGCTGCCGCCCGGGCTCACGGCCCTGGCGGCGTCCACGGCCGTGAGCTGTCTGGGCCTGCTCCAGTTCCTGCCCCTGGCCCTATGGCAGGGGGCGCAGTTCGACCTCGCCGCCCTGACCTGGGGCCAGTGGCTCCTGCTGGCCTATTACGGCGGAGGGGTCACGGTTCTGGCCTATGTGCTCTGGTTCTACGGCGTGGCCCGGGTTCCGGCGGCCACGGCCGGGGCCTTCAGCGGGCTGCTGCCCGTGAGCGCCCTGTTCTTCTCCTGGGCCTTCCTGGACGAGCCCCTGGGCCTGCGCCACCTGCTGGGCTGCGGCTGCGTGCTTGCGGCCATCGTCCTGCTTTCGGTCAGAACAGGCCCAGACCGGCCAGCAGCACCCGCAATCCCAGCAGGCCCAGGCCCACGGCCAGGAGCCGAAGGATGAGGCCGCCGCGCACGTGGTCCGAGAGCTTGGCCCCAAGCTGGGCCCCGGCCACCACGCCGATGGACAGGGCGATGGCCCGGTGCACGCCATGGGCGAAGGAGCCCTCCGCCACATGGGTCACGGTCCCGGTCAGGGCCATGACCGCCAGGATGAAGTGGGAGGTGGCCGTGGCCACGTGCACCGGGAAATTCAGCACCGTGACCAGGAAGGGCACGTGGATGATGCCGCCGCCGATGCCGAAAAGGCTGGAGAGATAGCCCACCAGAAAGCTGACCCCCACGCCCAGGCGCATGTCGAAACTGTAGCGGTACTCCACGCCATGGGCGTCCACCAGGATCCGCCCGGTCCGATGCGCCGTGCGCATTGCGCCGCCCGCGGCCTTCCCGCTGTGCGGCAGGAAGAGATACACGGCCACCGCCAGCACCAGGGCCCCGAAGATCGGGTCGAATATCCTGCGGTCCAGGAGCGCGGTGTTCAGGGAGCCCAGGACCGCGCCGGGAATGGCGGCCAGGGCGAAGGCCAGGGCCGAGCGGTAGTCGATGCGCCGGGCCAGGGCGTAGGCCTCGGAGCCGGACAGGGCGTTGAAGAAGACCACGGCCAGGGAGATGCTGGTGAGCACTTCCGGCCGTTCTCCCGGATACAGGAGCAGCAGGATGGGCATGAGCGCGAAGCCGCCGCCCGCCCCGATGAGGGTTCCAAAGGCCCCGGCGCCGAAACCCAGGGCCATGAGCCAGAGATACGCCGAGCTTTCCAGCGCGCCCATGATCGCCGCCTCCTCCCCAGGCATACCGGAAATCCGGGCGCCGCGGAACCTCTTTCCCGCAGAAAACGGACCCGCACGGCCCCCCTGCTGTTGCCTGGCCCGCCCTCTGCGGGTGTTCTGGCGGCAAGCGCATTCCCGCGCGTCACAGCAAGGATGACACTTGACCCAGCACGACCCTGTCCTCGGACTTCGAGTGGAGCGCAGTCTGCGCGCCGGCATGGACGACCGCATCCTGCCCGGAACCGGTCTGGATCCGGAACGGTTCTGGGCCGCCCTGGCCGCCATCGTGGCCGAATTCGGTCGTCGCAACGCGGCCTTCCTGGACCCGGCCGCTCCCCGGTCGAAGTCCCTCAGCCCCTGGTCCGCCGCAATCCGGCCACGGTGGGATGGCCGGCAAGCAAAATGAGCCCCCGCACATGCGCCTGTTCTTCTTCCTTTGTCAGCAGCGCGCTGCGCACCCCGTCAACCTTGAGGGCGTATCGGCGCATGTCCTCCGCCAGGCGGTCCACGGTTTCGGCCTGCGCAGTCAGCAGACGCCATGCGATATCCCGATTCTCCAGCAAGCCGAGCAGCATCCGGAAATGGGCCATGCAGAGATGGGGAGCGAAGCCGTCCTCCGTCCGTGCCCTGCCTGCCAGTTCCGCCACGGCGGCGCGCTCCGCGGCCCTTTGAACCTGGCAGACTTCACACGTCTCCGGTTGGGACCGCAGCTGATCGACCTCGCCGGTGAAAGAGCCCGCCTCCGGTCCGGCTGCGATGTCGCGCAATCCTGCCGCAAGGCGTTCGAGAACCTCTGGATAGGCGAGGCACGTGCCCAGGGGGCTGGCCATTGTCTGATAGAGCCAAGTGTGGGCGTCGCACAGACCGCCGTGGGCGGCAAAACGGGCGCGCAGATCCCGGCGTTCGGCTATGCTGTTCTGAAAGGAGCAGAGGAAGTCGTAAACTTTCTGCTCAATACGCTGGCAAACAGTGCAGGAGGCAAACCAAGCCGCGCCCCGCGCGGCAAACGGCTGCGAGATCGCGGCCGCCGTGGCGGCCGGGCCTTGCGACAAATCCCGCCGGAGCGCATGCAGGCGACTGATCTCGGATTCGAGGCCCGGCAGCGCGCGGAGCAGAGATTCCACCCGGACGCACATCCGGACCAGGAACTCCGCCTGCTTCTCCGCGGTCAGGAACCGTTCCAACTGCTCCAGGAGCGCGGGGACACCGCTGGCGGCCCATTGCCCCTCGCTGCCCGACTCCCTCGCGGCGAGGGCCTGGCGGGCGGAGACGGAAAGCAGCCGCGGTTCCACCCCAGGCACCCCGGCCAACTGCCCGCAGATGTGGTCCAGGATCTCGTCGCGTTCCGGGCCGGAAACAATGTCCTGTTTGTTGACCGCGAGGAAGACCCGGCTTGCGGAGGAAGCCGCATTCCGGAGCAGGCGCAGTTCCTCCTCGGAAAGCGGGCTCTCGTAGCTCGTCACCAGCAGCAGGGCGTCCGCCTCCGGCAGGAAGGCTTCCGTGGTTCGGGTGTTCTCCGTGATGGACGAGCCGAGCCCGGGGGTATCGATGAAGTGGAAACCCCGGCGGAGAAGTTCCGAGGGCAATTGCACCCTGGCCATGCGCACTTCGCGCATGTTCCCCGGGTTGCCCCGCTGCGTGACGTAGGCCGGGAGCTCCTCGACGGCGATGCGGACCGGCAGGCGACCGCGCTGGTATTCGATCACGGCCTGCTCGCTGCTCCCATAGCTGACGGTCGTGATTACGGAGGTCAACGGGACCACGCCGACCGGCAGGCGCGTTGTGCCGAGCATGGCGTTCATGAGCGAGGATTTGCCGCGGTTGAAGCGCCCGACCACGGCCAGGTTGAATCGGTCCTCGGCCAGGCGGCCGAACAGGTCGCGGAGGGCGGCCCTCTCGGGGCCTCCGGATGAAACATGCGGCTCCGCGGCGCGCAGCATGGCCGCGAGCTTGAACTTGGCCTGTTCATATTCCTGGAGATTCATCGCCATACCTCAAGGTGTCCCGGCGTTGCCGCGATGCGAAGCAGGAATGGCACGCTGGTGGGGCCACGGGTCATCCCGACGCCTCTTTCGGCTGGAGCCGGGACAGGCCGACAAGCGCGGCCTGGAGGCGGAGCAGCGGATCCTGGGGAATTCGGCCGAAAGCGGCTGAGTGCCCCTTCAGCGCCAGCTCCCTCTCGATTTCGGCCAAGGCGTCGGCCGGTTGTTCCAGAAGCCAGTGCTTCATTTCCATCTGCAAGAAGCAGGAAGCCCCGGGAAAGAGGCGGATCAGCTTCCGGGCTGCGGCCTTCCGCTCCTGCGGCGTTTCGCTGTGCAGGCCGAAACGGCAGGCTCGGGCGGCGATTTCCAGATCCCGGGAGCGCATCAGCGGCAAGAGCCGCTCCCATGCGCCATCAGGCAAGCCGAGCTCCGCGAGAAGCCGCAGGGCGCTTCTGCGCCGGGTGCGGCTCGTGGGCGTTTCGCCTGCGCCGGACGGCAGGGGGGACAGGGCGGCCTCCACCAGCGCCTGCTGCGCGAGACTTCCGGCCTTGAGCAGGGCCTCTTCGGCGAACGTGCGCGCGATGCTGTCGCCCAGGGCCGCGATGAACAGGGGCAAAGCCTCGGCCCGCCGGAATCCGCCCACCGCGTCGATGGCTCCGGGCATCGCCTTCCGTCGCAGAAGATTCAGAAGCACCGCATAGGCCTCATCGTCCGCCCAGCGCGCAAGCAGCCGGGCCGCGGTGTTCACCACGGCCTCCTCGCCGTAGCTTTCCACCGGGTCGGGGATCGGCTGTTCGCGGGTGAGGTACTCCACGAGCACGTCCTTTGCCCCAAGGGCCGCGAGCGCTTCCACGGCCCACTGCCTTGGCTGGAAGACTCCGCTGGGTTTGCCCTCCAGAAGAAAACGGCGCAGGGGAGCGACCGCCCTTTTGCCATAGGATGCGAGCCTTCTTGCGGCCTGAGGGCCGTCCACCAGAGACTCCAGGCGCTGCACCAGTTCTTCTGCGTCATCAGGCGGCTCATGGAATGCGCCCAGCAGCTCATCTGGCGGCATCTGACTCCTCTTGTTTATGGTGCGGGGCGAAGAATCATGCCCAGGGTCAGGCCCTGGAGGCTGTAATCTCCGGCCTCGCAGGAGTGGATTCGGACTGCTCCCGCTCCTGGGCCCCGAAAACGCTCCGGTACAGGTCCTCGCCATAGCTCGTCCGCAGCGGCCCGCCCTCGATCAGGCGGAAGGTCCTGGCGCCGTCCTCCTTCCGTTCCGCGCGCAGGAACAAGAATTGATCCGCATGGCGATCGTGGAACCAACGCGCCAGCTCATACATGTGTGTCACGCAAACGGCCCTGGCCCCGCAGTCCACGAGCGCCGAGATGATCTGGCTGCCGATCTCCGCCCCTTCGCGTTCGTTGGTTGCGGCGAACGATTCATTGAAGAGGATCAGAGGATTCCGGGAAATGTGGTCGATGATGCGGCTCATCCTGAGGAATTCTTCGTCCAGTTTGCCGCTGGTCAGGGTGGCGTCTTCCTCGCGCCTAAAATGCGTGTAGATGCCGTCATGCAGGCTGGAGGAGAATGATCCAGCGGGAACGGGCATGCCACATTGCAGCAGCAGCTGAGCCTGCCCTACGCTACGCAGAAAGGTCGACTTGCCTCCCTGGTTGGCGCCGGTGACCACCACCAGTGTCTTGCCCTCGGCGTTCACGTCGTTTCCGACAATCGGGCGGCCGAGCCGCAGGGCCAGAGAGAGGTCATAGAGCCCTTCGAAGGACAACTTCCGCCCTCCGGCCGCCAGCGGCACCCCGAAACACCAGGGGCAGTTCACCGCGGTGAGCCGTTCGTGCAGGTTCAGGCAGCCGATGAAGAAGGCCAGCTCGTCATGCAGCGCCGCGTAGAAGTTGCAGACGTTGTCCCGGGTCCGCGCCAGCGCCTTGGCGGCATGGCGGATGGCGCGGCTTTCCAGTTCGTCCAGGGCCGTATGCCCGGCTTCGTCTCGGGGGTGGATGGTGAAGCTGCAGGGAGGCGGCGGCAATTCCTTGAACCGGGATACGAACCACGTGAGGAGCCGATGGATCCAGAGAAGCCGGTTTCTGGGCGGTGCCTTGTGCAGGATGTAGTCGTAGCCCTTGCTGCCCATGCCCAACCGGGCACTCAAGAGAACGCCGTTGGGGAACTTGAGCTGCCCCAGGTGATCGCGCGCGGCTGCGAAAAACACATCATTCAGTTCGTCTTTCACGCTACGGAAGAAAGTGAGCCATCCTTCAGACGAGAAACGCTTCGCGTGCATCTCGGCGAACTGTCGCAGCTTCTTCAGCAGGGCGAGGAACTCCGACAGTTCCTCAATGGCGCTCCAGAGGGTGAAGCGTGTGGAACTCGACAGATAACGCCGGTACCTCTTCTTGGCCTGCCCCATCCCTTCCGTGGCCAGATCGAAGAGTTCTCGCACCAGGCCCGGCTGCCGCAGGCAGTCCTCCAGAATCTTCTGGCGGTACAGCACAGTTTCCCTGTCTGCCGCAACGCCCGCGAGAATCACCTGCCTGACCACCGCATGGATCTGCTCGTCGCCGCGGGACATAGCGGCGAACAAGGTTTCCAGGTCGAGATCGGCGGCAAGCTCCTCAGCATGCCACGGCGGCTTCGCCTTGAAGTCGAAACCGCGATCACGGAATAACAGGCGGGTGTTCATGATGTATGCGTTCCTTGATGAGGCCGTATGTCAGGCGGTATTTCTCGGCGATGGAGACGGCGTAGGCGAGCCCGTCCGGGGTCTGGCGCACGATCTTGTACGTCCTCTGCGCTGGATTGCCGGGCTCGACCGTACTGACCATGCTCACCGCCTTTTCGCTCATCGACGCCAGTTCGTCGATGAAGGTCACCCAGACGCAGCGCAGGCCCAAGGCCATGAGCTGGCCGGCGATTCGTCTGCTCAAAGAAAGAGCATCGCGGAATGTGGTGGAGGCGAAGATTTCGTTGATGATGACGATGCTGTCCCGCGTTGCGGCCTTGAGGATGGCATGAATGCGGACAAGATCATCCTGGAGCTTCCCTCTCAAGGTAGCGAGGTGCTCCTCGCGTTCAAAATGCGTGAAAATGGCGTCAAAGAGGTGGAGTTTCGCCTCCCTCCCTGGGATAGGGAGACCCAGGCTGGCAAAGTAGTGCAGTTGCCCGATAGTTCGCGCGAAGGTGGTTTTCCCGCCCTGGTTCGCTCCGGTGATGACCAGCATCTGCTCTTGATTCATGAGCTGAAAATCATTGCATACCGGAGTTGCGTTTTCACTTATCAGTTTGTGCGCCAGCGCGAGATCAAACGTCTGAAAGCAATAAGACTCATCTTTTGATGTTGATATTTGAGGATAGCAAAATTGCAAATTACTTTTTTTAATTGCTGCGATAAATAAAAAATACGAGATATAAAACTGAGATTCCCTGTCAAAGTTAGCAATAGTGTCATCGATAAAATTTAAGTTATTATTACAGAATTCATCAATATAATTGAACAGAGCTTTATTATTTACTTCAACGATATCTAAAATTTTTTCTTCAACATGATTCATATTGAGACTATCGTTCATATTGAAATCGTAATCGCATCCATCGAAATATGAATCAAAAATTGAAAATGTATCTTTTATATTTTTTGTAAAATCAGCCTGGCCTCGATAATTGTTAACAACGATGAAGTGATCAGCAAATATTGTATATCGTATCGATGCAATTTTAATTTTTAAAGCATCAACACGTTTCTTCATAATTTTGAATGTATTTGATGTTGTGTAATCTTTCATGAAATCAATAAATTTATTTATTCCGTTGGAATTGCATTTTGATTTTGCCAGTCCATCTGCAAGTTTCAGTACAGAATTGCGATATATATAAATTGCATCTAATAAAAAACTATTTTTTTGATTTTTATAACTCATCTCATTTGCTGTTTTTATATGATCATGTACAGCCTTCATATTTTGTGAAAAATTATTTATATGTGTAAAAATTATTTTATTTTCAAAATCACGCATTACATCTTGGCGATATTCTATTGATTTCTTGTCATGCAGTGGTGCGTAAAAAAAACAATTAAGATTATAGACTTGTTTTTCAAATGTAATTGCGCCAACCAATTGATCAATAGCTAGATCATGAAGCAGCTCATAATTCATGTTTTGAGGAGCATTTTCTTCGCTGTTTTCTGAAAAAAGAATGCTTATTTTATTCATGGCTGCACCTAATGAGCCCAGAGGAATCCTTGCTTTTCATCATGCAGATAAAATTGTTATTTATCCATGGCAACATGCTATTCCAACCACACTCTGAACTGCGGACCAAAACAAAAAACTCCTGCCCAGAATCTGGACAGGAGTTATCAGCTTCAGCAGAAGCGGTTTCGGCGAACTCCTTCACCGTTTTTTTATAAATAGGCTGGCGCTGGTCTGGAGTCAAGTTGTATAGGCAGGGAGCGGCCTGAGAGGAGAGGCGGCCTCGGTTCATCGGACCACGAAAGCGGATGTCCGGGCCGCCCTGGAGCGCATGGCCGCGGTGGTGGACGGCCAGAACGCCCAGGACCCGGCCTCCCGGCCCATGGCCCGGACTTCAGCCGGCGTGGCCTTCCAGACGGCCTGCGACCTGGTCTTCCAGGGCCGGGAGCAGCACAGCGGCTGCACCGAGCCCATCCTGCACGCCCGGCGGCGGCAGGCCAAGAAGGCCTGATCCGCGGAAAAGACAGCGGCCCGGGCCTAACCCGGGGACTTCATCTCCTCGATGAGCCGCCGCAGGGCCTGCGCCTGCTCGGCCAGCTCGGCCACGGCCTGGGCCGACTGGCGCATGGCGTCGGCCGTCTCGGTGGAGATGCGGTTCACGTCCTCGATGCTCTTGTTGATCTCCTCGCTGGCCGAGGACTGCTGCTCGCTGGCCGTGGCGATGGAATGGACCTGGTCCGTGACCTGGTCCACCAGGGCCACGATGGAGGACAGGGCCTGGCCGGACTGGGCCGCCAGGGTGGTGGCCTCCTGGATGTTGCGCACGGTCTTGTCCACGTTCTCGATGTTGCGGCGCGTGCCCTGCTGGATGCCGTGGATGGCCTCGCCCACCTCCTTGGTGGCGGCCATGGTCTTCTCGGCCAGCTTGCGCACCTCGTCGGCCACCACGGCGAAGCCGCGGCCCGCGTCGCCGGCGCGCGCGGCCTCGATGGCCGCGTTGAGCGCCAGCAGGTTGGTCTGGTCCGCGATGTCCGTGATCACGTTCAGGATGCGGCCGATGCCCTCGGCCTGGGCGCCCAGGGAGCTCATGTCTTCCTTCATGGTCAGGGCCTGGGACTCCACCTCGCCGATGCCGCGCACGGCCTGATCCACCACCTTGGCCCCGGCCTGAGCCTGGGTCTTGGCCTGTTCCGCGGTCTCCGCGGCCTGGGAGGCGTTGCGGGCCACCTCCAGCACCGTGGCGTTCATCTCCTCCATGGCCGTGGCCGTCTCGCCCACCCGGCGGGACTGCTCCTCCGAGCCGCGGCTGGACTGCTCCACCTGGGCCGAGAGCTCCTCCGAGGCCGAGGTGACGATCTCCACCACGCCCTCCAGCTGCCCGGCGGCCTGGAGCATGCCCTCGCGCTTGGCCTGCTCGGCCCGGGCGCGGGCCTCCTCGGCCGCGGCAGTGGCCTGCCTGGCCCGCTCGGACTCCTCGGCGGCCTGGCGGCTCTTGTCCTCGGCCTCGCCGATCTTGCTCTTGAGGGTGTCCACCATCTTGCGCAGCACGTGGTACACGCCGCCCTCGCGCTTCTGGGGCCGGAAGCGCACGTCCAGGTCGCCCGCGGCGATGGCCTCGGCCACCTCGTGCAGATAGCCAGGGTCCTCGCCCAACTGGCGGGACACGCCCCGGATGAGCAGGCCGGCCGCGGCCACGCCAGCGATCATGGCCAGGATCAGGACCGAGACAAGGATGGTCCGCCCCGAGCGGTAGGTGACCCTGGACTCCTCGGCAGCGGCTGCTGCGCCCTTGCGGTTGATCTCCACCAGCTCTTCGACCAGGGCGTAGGCCTTGCGGAAATGCTCCCGGGATTCGCCGAGGATCATGGCCGTGGCCTCCTCCGTCTGGTTCCTGCGCGACAGTTCCAGGAGCCTGCCGTTGGCGGCGAGGTAGGCCGCGATTTCTTGCCTGAGCTGGGTGTATCTGGCTCTCTCTTCGTCGGACGAGAGGAGCGGCTCATAGTCCTTCTGGGCTTTCTGCAGCTTGTCCGATTCCGTGGCCAAGGCCTTTTCAATGGTTTGCATCTCCGCCGGCTCAAGGGCCAGGATGTGCAGAAACTCGTTGCGCCGGAACCCCTGGAGGTGCTTGTCGATGCGTCCCAGGCTATCCACGCTGGGCAGCCAGTTGGAGGCCAGGTCGTCGGTGTCCTGGGCCAGGTCCTTCATCTCCAGGATGGAGGTGACGCCGCTGCCCAGTTGGAGGCAGAGGAGCAGGCCAAAGGCCAGAATGAGCTTGGTGGTGAGTTTCATGGTCCTTCTCCCGGGTTCGTGGGACACGCGGCGGACACGCCGCCCCACCTTTCATATTGCCGGGAAACAGAGGGGAGGGAATGATAAAAATCAATTCTGACAAAAGAAAATGAAGGCCCGGCCCGGATCAGGCCCGGCCGGGTTTCCCGGCCGGGCCCCCTGCAGCAGGGCGAAAATCCTCAGGATCCTGGCTGGGCGGCCCGTCCGCCAGGCAAGGTGCGCATTTGGCTCAAGGCCACTCCGGCCACCACCAGGAGCGCGGCCCAGGCCTGGCCCTGGCTCAGGCTCTCGTCCAGCAGGAGCCAGCCGAAGAACACGGCCAGCACGGGCACCAGGTTGATGAAGGCCGAGGCCCGGCCCGCGGGCATGCGGCTCATGCCGAAGTTGTACAGGCCGAAGGCCCCCAGGGTTACGGCCGAGCCCAGGAAGAGGAGCACCCAGGCCTGGCCCCCGGCCAGGAGCTCCGGGGCGCGGCGGAAGACTTCCGGGGCTCCGGGCAGGAAGAAAAGCGCCCCGGCCACGGTCTGGAGGATGGTCAGGCTCCAGGAGCCGTAGCGCCCGGCCAGGCGCTTGAGCAGGAGCATGGAGCCCGCGGCGCAGATCATGGCGCAGACCTCCAGGGCGTTGCCCAGAAGCGGGTTGGCCGCGTTTCCCGTGGCCCGGCCCTGGAGGCTCATGATGCTTACCCCGGCCAGGGCCAGGGCCAGCCCGGCCAGGGACCTGGGCGTGAGCCGCTCCTTGAGGAAGAGCGAGGCCCCGCAGGCCACCAGCAGGGGCACGGTGGAGGAGATGATCCCCGCCTGCATGGCCGTTGTATATCGCAATGCGTTGGATTCAAAGAAGAAATAAGCACAGGGCATGAGCAGGCACATGATCGCCAGGGCCGGGGCGTCGGCGCGCCGGAAACGCGGCCGCACCCGGCGCAGCACAGGGGCCAGCACGAGCAGGGCCACGGCCATGCGCGCCCACATCACGGCCTGGGGGTCGAGGGCGGCCAGCACGGACTTCATGGCCGGGTATGACAGGCCCCAGAGCAGCACGGCGGTGAGCAGGGCCAGGGTGGGAACAAGGGCCGGATTGGGCATGAAGGCACCTCCGGGACCGGGTCTAATCCGGCGGCCGGAAGAAATCTTGGAAGGAATTGCCGTCAGCGGGAGCGGTAGCGCCGGGGCGTGACGCCCATGCAGCGGCGAAAGGTGTTGGTGAAGTGGCTCTGATCGTAGAAGCCAGTGGCCAGGGCGGTCTCGGCCGGGCTCATGCCCGAGAGGAGCAGGTGGCGGGCGCGCTCCACGCGGAGCCGGGTGAGCCAGGCGTGGGGGGTGAGGCCCGTGGCCTTCTTGAAGACCCGCAGGAGGTGGAAGGCCGAAAGGCCCGCGGCCTCGGCCAGGCTCTCCAGGGAAACCGGCCCGGCCAGGTTGGCGGCCAGATAATCGCGGGCCCGGGCCACGGCCCCGGGCTCGGCCCCGGCGCGTTGGGCCTGGGGCCGCAGATGGCCGCCCTCCAGGAGCAGCCCGGCCAGGGCCGCCAGCGATACGCTCTCGCGCAGCAGCCGTCCGGCCCGTCCGGTGACGGCGCGGTCCAGCGCGCGCATGGCCGTGAAAAGCCGGGGGTCCTGGGCGATGACCCGCTGGAACTCGGGATAGCCCAGGTCCCGGCCCGCCACCTGGGCGGCCAGACGGCGCATGACCCCGGGCTCCACATAGAACATGAGGGAGGTGATGCCGCGCTCTCCCTCGGGCACCCCGGAGTGCACCTGGCCCGGATTGATGAGGGCCAGCTGCCCGGCCCGGACCACGCTGTCGTCCCGGTGGCGCACGCACTGGCTGCCGCCGTCCAGGGCCGCGCCGATGGAGTAGCAGTCGTGCCAGTGGTTGTCGAAGACGAAACGCTTGTAGCGGGCCAGACGGATTTCCAGGCCGCCCAGGTCCTCGTCGCGGACGAAGCGGACCTCCTCCAGCCCGGGCAGGTTCTCGTGCTGCGCCATGGGGGGGTCATAGCGCGGGAGGGCCGAGTCCGTCTTGGAAAAAATTGAGGGGCCTCAATCCTCGCGGAATTCCAGGATGTCCCCGGGCTGGCAGGACAAATGGCGGCAGATGGCCTCCAGGGTCGAGAAACGGATGGCCCGGGCCTTGCCGGTCTTGAGGATGGACAGGTTCTGGGCCGTGATGCCCACGGCCTCGGCCAGATCCTTGGAGGCCACCTTCCGCCGGGCCAGCATAACGTCCAGGTTCACGACAATGGCCACGCCAGCCCCCTAGATGGTCAGCAGTTGATCCTCTTCCAGCCTGCGGCCCTCGTCCATGACCCAGGAGACGAGCAGAACCACGCCCCCGAGGAACAGGGCCGTCAATTCGCCCGACCCCACCCCGATGGTGATCATGTGCCGCCCCGGAGGATTGGCGCTGGTCACGGCCAGGGTCAGCAGCGGGCCGCCCAGGAACTGGGCCGCGGCCCAGAACAGCAAGGCGCGGCCCAGACGGCGGTAGCAGGTCACGTTGGCCGGGCTGAAGATGCGGCCCTCCATGTACAGGCCGAACAGACGGCGCAGACAGACGAAACCGTAGCAGAGCGCCCCGATGGGCAGCATGGAGACGGCGCAGGCCATGGCCCGCGCCTCCCAGCCCAGCGGGGGCGTCGCGACATTGATCAGGAACGGAGCGGTCATGCCCTGCGGCAAGGCGTTGAAGCCCGCCCAGAACAGCGCGGCGCCCAGGGGCAGGGCGACCAGGGCCAGGGTGCACAGACCACGAAAGGTTCTGCTGACCGTCCTGATTCTGCTGAGATTGCTCATGCGGCACTCCTCCAGGGGTTTGAACGTGCACCGGCTGAATCCTTATGCAGTAAAAAATGATTGTTTGTCAATCATTTTTTACTGCATTCTGTTGCATCGCCGCATTGCAGCCCCGGCTCCCCTGGGCTAGGCTGCCCGCCAGGAGGCCCGCCATGGCGCACGACGACCTCATCCTGGGCCTGGCCGCGGGCTACCACGCCCCGGACCTGCGGCCCTTCGCCGCGTCCCTCATGGCCAGCGGCTTTGCAGGCCGCTGCCTGGTCTTTGTCACGGCCAGCACCACGGGCGCGGGCTCCCTGGCGGATTTCGGCATCGAGGCCGCGCCTTGTGCGCGGCCCGCGGACCAGGCCCACCTGCCCTACAACGCCTGGCGCTATTTCCTGTACCGCGACTTCCTGCGCGCGCAGCCGCACTTCGGCCGCGTGCTCCTCACGGACGTGCGCGACGTGGTCTTCCAGGCCGACCCCATGACCTTTCCCTGGCCCGAGAGCTTCTGCGCCATGCTCGAGGACCCCTCGGCCACGGTGGGCTCCTGCCCGCACACCTCGCGCTGGGTACGCGGCCACCTGGGTCAGGACGCGCTCGACGATCTGGCCCCCTTTCCCCTGTCCTGCTCCGGGCTGAGCCTGGCCCCGGCCCGGCTCATGCTGGCCTACCTGGAGCGGCTCTGCGACCGGCTTCTGCCCTTCTCGCCCGGGCCGAACATGGCCGGGTACGACCAGGGCGTGCACAACCTGGTGCTGCGGCGCGACCCGCCCGGACCCGTGCGTTTTTTCGGCAACGACGGACCCGTGCTCACCCTGGGCTCCAGGCCGGACGAGCCGGGCCTGGACGCGGACGGCCGCGTGCTCAACGACGCCGGGGTTCCGGCCGCGGCGGTGCACCAGTACGACCGCAAGCCCGCGCTCTTTGCCCATATCCGGGCGAAATACCGCTGAACGCCGGGACGGTCAGAACCAGCCCAGCAGACGCAAGCCGTCGCGCGCCAGGAATCCGGCAAAGCCCAGGAGCAGCAGGCCCAGCAGGCGCATGGTCCAGACGTAGGCCGCCCCGGCGAGCAGGCCCCGCGAGCGGTGGCAGACCAGGACCACGCCCAGCTTGGATCCCACCAGGCAGACGTAGAACGCTGCCAGGAAGGCCACGGCCGCTGCCGGTGACCTGGCCCAGTCCCGCAAGACCAGGGGCATGCCCACGGTGAGCCAGAAGAGATAGGGATGCGGGCTCAGGGCGTTCACCAGCACGCCCCGCAGCAGGGAGCGCGGCTCCGCGGCGCGCACGTCCGCACCCAGGCCCTGGGAGCGCAGGCTGTCCAGGCCCAGGCGCAGCAGGACCGCGGCGCCGGCCAGGGAGACGAGCCCCAGGATCGCGGCCTGGTGGCGCACCCCGGCCAGGACCAGGCCGCAGACCAGGAGGATGGGCAGGTCCGTGACGAGCGGCGAGACCGCCGCCTTGGCCCCTTCGCGCGGCCCGTGGCGCAGGGTCTGGGCCAGGACCAGAGCCAGGAGCGGGCCGGGCGAAAGCCCGGCGGCGAGTCCCAGGATCGCCCCGGCGGCCAGGGAGCCGGTCATGGCCGCCCCTGCCTTGCGCGGGGGGACGCGGACCGGGCCGGACTGTTCCGCTGCGGCTCCATGGCGGGGTCAGACCAGGAAGGAGATGTAGGAATAGCCCGAAATCTCCATGTGCTTCACGTCACGGGCGTACTGGGAAAAGAGCATGAGCCCCAGCTGGCCCAGCTCCTCCTCCGAGGCGTGAAGCAGGGATTCCGGCAGGGCGAAGTTGTTGATGTCGTCCATCTTGTGGCCGCAGATCATCTCCGTGAACAGGCCCTCCTCGGTCCGGGCGATGCGCACAGAGAGGGAGTCCTCGCGGTCCCGCCCGCTCTGCCCCGTCATGTGGCAGAATGCCTCCTCGCAGCACAGGGAGAGCACGTTGAAGTGGTGCTCGTCCAGCTTGAGCCGCTCCCGGCCCGAAGCCAGCAGCTTGTGCAGGGCCTCCACCTCGGACGGGTCGGCCCGGAACACGCCGGTCAGCCCCCGCCGGGGCGCGAGATAGGCCAGGGTGCTCAGGAGGAAGGCCGTGAACCCGCCGATGGCCACGCTGTTCTGGAGCAGCGGGCTGAGCCCGTCCGGGACCACCCCCGGGAAGAACGAGCGGCCCCCGGCCACCAGGCCCACCACCAGGGACAGGCCCAGGATGAGGCCGTGCTGGTTGTTCAGCTTGGTCATGGCCACCAGGCCGAATCCCGCGTGGAACAGCAGGGCCGCGATGACGATGAGGAAGCCGCCGATCACCGGGCCGGGCATGTCCAGGATCACGCCGCTGACCTTGGGCATGAAGGCCAGCAGAAGCAGGATCCCCGCCCCCACGGTCCCCACGCGGCGGGAGGCCACCCCGGTCATCTCGATGAGCGGCAGGTTGTCGCAGTAGAGGGAGGGCACGGCCGTGCCCAGCAGCCCGGCCGCGATCTTGCTCAGCCCGTCGCAGTAGAGCCCGCTCTGCACCTGGTCGTAGGACACCCGCCGGAAGTCCCGGGTGGAGATCTGCTGCACGAGCATGATGTTGCCCGTGCTCTCGATCATGCTCGCCACCATGCCCATGACGAAGGCCAGGAACAGCGGCAGGTGCGCGGCCCGGATGTCCAGCTCCAGGCCCGGCCAGGCCGACAGGGGCGGCAGACCGAACCAGGCCGCCTGGGCCGAATGGGCGAAATGGAGCTCCCCGGTCAGGGCCGCCACGCCGTAGCCGCTGCCCATGGCCAGGAGCGGTCCCCACAGGCGCAGGGCGGGCGGGGCGAAGAGCATGAGCAGGGTGAGCGTGAGCACGGTGACCGCGCCCACGCCCAGGCGGGCCATGGAGGCGGTTTCCCCGGCCCAGAGGCCGAGGCCGATGGGCACCATGGCCGTGGCGATGAGCAGGATGACCACGCCGCCCACGGCCGGGGTGATGATGTGCCGGAAGAAACGGATGAAGAAGGTGTACAGGAAGACCACAGGCGCGGTGAGCAGGGTCATGGTGGCCAGCAGGGGCAGCCCGCCCATCTTCACCGCGTCCAGGGAGCACATGAGAAACGCGCTGTAGGAGCCGGTGAAGAGCACGAAGCCCGCGCCCAGGCCGAAGCGCGTCCGGCTCTGCAGGAAGGTGAACAGGGCCGCCACCACGATGATGGCGAAGGTGATGAAGGCCAGGGTCTGGGGCGGCATGTCCGTGGTCTTGCCCAGCACGTTGGGCACGAAAATGACCGCGTCGAAGACCAGAAGCACGTGCATGAAGGCGATGCAGACCGTGGTGTGCAGCGGGGGCGAATCCCCGGCCTCGAACTTGAGCTTGTCGCGGATCATGGGGCGTGCCTTTTTCCTGGTTGCCGCCGACCGGGCGGGATGCCGGGACATTCCCAGATGCCGGGCTGCAAGGCAAGACCCAATCGCGCCTTGGCAGAGGGGTCCCGGTTCCCCGGAGCACCGCTACGCCGTCATGGGGCCACGCGGAACAGGGGTGGTCCCCATCCCTTGGACAGGTTGGCGGCCTGCATACGGTGCAATCCAGTTGCCGCCATGCCGCCTCCCGGGCGGCCATCAAGGCAGGGGGCGCCTTCAACGCGCCCAAGGCCTCTACTTCCAGCTGGCCCTGGGTCAGGGGGCTTTACACGGGGCTTCATGTACGCGAAGAATGCAGCGGAATATTCCACACGATTTTCAGGGGCGCGGCGGTGAGATGGTGAAATGTGGCGCTCCCGGCCGCGCGGGTTTCCGGCCTCTTGCTCCTGCGGCTTCTGGCCACCGGGAAGGAACGGTGCCAAACCATGGGCAAGCCCGGCCATCGAGCCGAACAACTCCTCCGGATGTAGAGGCATAGCTTGTTGGACCCAACCACTACACCACGACGGACATGAAACAGGACTTCTTCTCCCTGCTCACCCCGGCCGAGTTCACGGCCCTGCTCCAGGGGTTCACCCCCACCCCGGTCGAGGATGCCCCTTTGGCGGCGTTGCACGGCCGCACCTTGGCCCTGGACTTGGCCGCGCCCGAGGATCTGCCCGCCACGGACCGCTCCGGCATGGACGGTTTCGCGGTGCGCGCCGAGGACACCTTCGGGGCCGGGGAAGGCAATCCGACCTACCTGAATCTCGCCGGGAGTGCGGCCATCGACGTAGTGCCCGCTGCTCCCCTCGCGCCCGGCGCCTGTCTGGCGGTGACCACCGGCGGCGCTTTGCCCCCTGGCGCGAACGCGGTGCTCATGAAGGAATTCGCCGCGGACATGGGCGCAGGGGTCATCGAGGCGCGCAAGAGCCTGGCCCCGGGCGAGAACGTCATGCTCCGCGGCGAGGACGGATCCCGCGGGTCGAGGCTCCTGTCCGCCGGAACCCGGTTGCGCGCCCAGGAGGTGGGCCTCTTGGCCGCGTTCGGCGTAAGCCGGGCCCGGGTGCATGCCCGGCCACGCGTCGGCATCCTGTCCACGGGCGACGAATTGGTGCCTGCCAGCGCCGTGCCGCAACCTGGCCAGATCCGGGATGTGAACTCCCATGCCCTTGCCTGTCTGGCTGAAGAGGCCGGGGCCGAGACCTGCGCTTACGGCATCGTCCCCGACCAGCGGGAAGCCCTCGCCGCCGCCGTGGCCCGGGCCGCAGCCGAATGCGATGCGATCCTGATGTCCGGCGGCTCCTCGGTGGGTGTCCGCGACCTCACCTTGGAGGTGCTTACCGGTCTGGGAGCGGAAATCCTGGCCCACGGAGTGGCCATCAGCCCGGGAAAACCGACCATCCTGGCGGGCCTGCGCGGCAAACCGGTGCTGGGCCTGCCCGGCCAGATCACCTCGGCCCAGGTGGTCATGCTGGTTTTCGGCCAGCCCCTGCTGCGCCACCTGGCCGGCCAGGCCCGGGCCTTCGACCCGGTCAAGCGGCCCCGGCGGCGCGCCGTGCTCGCCCGCAATCTGGCCTCCAAGCCCGGTCGAGAAGACTATGTGCGGGTGTCCCTGGAGGAACGTGTGGACGCGCTGCCCCTGGCCCATCCCCGAACAGGCAAGTCCGGTCTCATCCGCACCATGGTGGAGGCCGACGGCCTCGTCACGATCAGCGCCCGGCGGGAAGGACTTGCCGCCGGCAGCGAAGTGGATGTCTGGCTCATCTGAACCCCCTGCGAAAACATATGCGACGCAACATTTATCTTGAGAAGGTTTCAGTGGAAGAGGCCTTGGAGGCCACCCTGGCCGCCCTGGACCGCGACCGTCTGCTGCTCCCCGAGCCCGTGCCCAGCCACGCGGCCGCAGGACGCATCACCGCGGCCCCGGTCTTCGCCCGCTATTCCTCGCCCACCTTCCACTCCGCAGCCATGGACGGATTCGCGGTACAAAGCGCCGCCACCTTCGCCGCGCGCGAAGGCCGCCCGGTGCGCCTGTCCAAAGGCGGCCAGGCGGTGGCGGTGAACACCGGCAACCCCCTGCCGTCCGGGATGGATGCGGTGGTCATGATCGAACATGTGCTGACCGAGGACGCCGAGAGCATCTCCCTGGAGAAACCGGCCTTCCCCTGGCAGCACGTGCGCCGCATCGGCGAGGACCTGGTGGCCACCGAGCTGGTGCTGCCCCAGAACCACCGCGTCACGCCCTACGACGTGGGCGCGCTGCTCGCCGCCGGCATCTGGGAGGTGAGCTGCTGGGAGCGGGTGCGGATCGTGGTGATCCCCACCGGCGACGAGGTTCTGGATTTCACGACCCGGCCGGAGCCCGGCCCGGGCCAGGTGGTGGAGAGCAATTCCATGGTTCTCTGCGCTCTGGCCGAATCCTGGGGCTGCCAAACGCGGCGTGTCCCCCCCGTGCCGGACGACCCAGCGGCCCTGGCCGCCGCCGTGGGCGCGGCCCTGGACTCGGACGCCCATCTGGTGGTGGTGGGCGCGGGCTCCTCGGCCGGAAGCAAGGACTTCACCCGGGCCATCTTCGAGCAGTTCGGCCCGGTGCTGGTGCATGGGCTCACGATGATGCCCGGCAAGCCCACCCTTATCGGCGCGGCGCGGGGCAAACTCCTGGTGGGCGCGCCCGGATACCCGGTGAGCGCGGTGGTCTGCGCCGAGGAAATCCTGGCGCCGGTCTGCGCCTGGCTCACCCGCACCATGCGGCCGGAGCGGCGGGAGGTGGACGTGGTGCTCACCCGGGCCGTGCCCTCCAAGCCGGGAACGACCGAACTGGTGCGGCTGGCCGTGGGCCGGGTGGGCTCCCGCAACGTGGGCACCCCCTTGGCCCGGGGCGCCGGGCTCATCTCCTCCCTGACCAAGGCCCAGGCCGTGACCGCCATTCCGGCCCGGAGCGAAGGCGAGGCCGCGGGCGCAACCATACGCGCCCGGCTCCTGGTCCCCGAGGAGGAGCTCTCCCGCACCCTGGTGGTGGTGGGCTCCCACGACAACACCCTGGATATCCTGGCCAACGAACTCATGGGCCTGCCCCGTCCCATCCGCCTGGCCTCCACCCACGTGGGCAGCATGGGCGGCCTCGCCGCCCTGCGCGACGGATTGGCCCACCTGGCCGGGGCCCACCTCTTCGACCCGGAGACCGGCGACTTCAACTTCCCCTTCATCGCCCGCCATCTGCCGGATCGGGCCCTCAAGGTGGTCAACCTGGCCATCCGCCACCAGGGATTCATGGTGGCCCCGGGCAACCCCAAGGGCATCCTGGGCGTGACCGACCTGGTCAGACCGGAGGTGACCTTCATCAACCGCCAGCGCGGAGCCGGGACCCGCATCCTCTTGGACTGGCACCTCGGCCAGGCCGGCATCACGCCGGAACAGGTGCGGGGCTATGCCAAGGAGGAACACACCCACATGGCCGTGGCCGTGAACGTACTCACCGGCGCGGCGGACGCTGGTCTGGGCATCTTCGCCGCGGCCCGCGCCCTGGGCCTGGACTTCGTGCCCCTGGCCCGGGAACGCTACGACCTCCTCGTGGCCGAGGACCAGGCCGACGAACGCACCAATGCCCTGCTGGACCTGCTGCACGACAAGACCTTCCTGGCCAAGATCGAGACCCTGGGCGGGTACGAGACCAAGCTCACCGGGCAGATCATGACCCCGGGCCTTGGCCTGGGCTGATTCCCGCCCCCGATTCCTCCGCGTCCCGCCGATGAAGAGGGGCCGCCCCGCGCTCTCGCTCGCGGGACGGCCCCATAGAAACAGGGGACCGGAGGAACCCCCTGGATTTCTAGCCTTGCATGGCCTGCACCATCCGCCGGAACGGCGCGAAGGCCCCGGCCAACATCTCTTTGCGGGTCAACTGCGCCGGGCCCTGGGCCACGGCGAACTCATGGTACTTCTTGGGGTCATCCTCCACGAGATAGATGACCGCCACGTCATCGGGGTTGAGAAGCTGAGCCTTGGGCTTGGCCTTCTTCACTTCGGCCAGGCGCTTCCGGGCCAGATCCAGCATCTCCGCCCGTTCGCCGAAGTTCATGGCGCCCATGGCGCAGGACTTCACGCACATGGGCAGCAGGCCTTCCTTGAGCCGATCGGAGCACATGTCGCATTTGACGATCCGCTTGGTCTCCGGATTCTGGCGGGGGATGTCGTAGGGGCAGGCCCCGCGGATGATCTCGAAGTCCTCCTGGGCCGTCTTCTCGGTATAGATCACCGCACCGGTGGCCTCGTCCTGGATGATGGCCCCCTCCACGCTGGAGGCCTGCTTGCAGGGCGCTTCCAGGCAATGGCGGCACTGGTCCGGGAAGAAGTACCAGGAGACCTTGCCGTTCTTCTCCACATGCTCGCTGAAGCGCACGAGCTTCAGGTTGAAGTGGGTCAGGTCGGGCGGATTCTGATGCGTGCCGGTCTGCTTCGTGGGCACGGCCGGCAGGTTCTTCCATTCCTTGCAGGCCACCTGGCAACCCCGGCAGGCCGTGCATCTGGTGGTGTCGATAAAGAAGGTCTTGGGCATGGTTATCCTCCTTAGGCCTTGCGCACGTTGACCATGAAGGCCTTGGTCTCGGGAATGCCCGTGTTCGGGTCGCCCACCGACGGAGTCAGCAGGTTGGCCGCATCGCCGCCCGCCCCGTTCTCGGGGAACTGCCAGCCGAAGTGCCACGGAATGCCGACCTGGTGCACGGTGGTTCCCATGACCTTGAAGGGCTTGAGCCGCGGAGTGACGATGGCCATGGCCCACAGGCTTCCGCGAGCGCTCTCCAGGATGACCTTCTCGCCGTTCTGGATGCCGCGGAGCTTGGCCAATTCAGGGCTCATCTCGCAGAACATCTGCGGCTCCGCCTCAAGCAGCCAGGAGGAATGCCGGGTCATGTGGCCGGTCTGCCAGTGCTCGGTGACCCGGTAAGTGGAGCAGACAAACGGGAACTTGGGATCGCAGACCGCCTTGTACTCCTCCTTGAACTGGAGCGCGGTGGGGTTGTGCAGTTGCTTGGAGAACGGATGCTTGCCCACCGGGCATTCCAGAGGCTCGTAGTACTCGGGGAAGGGACCGTCCACCAAGCCGGGGCCGAACAGACGGCCGAAGCCCTCGCTGGTCATGATGAAGGGGTGCTTCTCGCCCGGTCCGCCGCCGCCGTCCACCACGTCGCCCACCCAGGCCTTCTTCTCGGCGTCCCAAGCGATGACCGCCTTCTGGGGCGCGTAGGGCTTGCCCTGGGGGTCCACAGAGGCGCGGTTGTAGATGATCCGGCGGTTCACCGGCCAGGCCCAGGCCCAGTTGGGATACAGGTCGATGGCGGCCTGCATGGGGGTCTGGGTCTTGTCCCGGCGGGCGGTCATGTTGCCTTTCTCGGTGTAGGAACCGCAATAGATCCAGTTGCCCGACGAAGTGGATCCGTCGGCCTGGAGCATGGCGAAGGACGGCACCAGGGTGCCCGCCTTGTACTCCGTGTCCCCGATCTTCACGTCCTTGAGGAAGTAGCCGTTGATGATCTTGGCCACCTTGTGCGGATCATAAACGTGGTTGGTGGTCCAGCCCTCGGGATCGCTGGCCAGGATGGGCTCGGCGAACTTGCCGCCCTCGCGGGCATAGAGGGCCTTCACCTTGATGGCCAGTTCGGCGATGATGTCGCCATCGGGCTTGGTCTCGCCCAGGGGCTTGGGACCCGCATAGCGCCACTGCATGAGGCGGCCGGAGTTGGAGACGGAACCTTCCTTCTCGATGGACACGGCGCAGGGCAGGAAGAAGACCTCGGTCTTGACCTTTGCGGGGTCCATGCCCGGACCCTTCCAGAACGAGCCGGTCTCGTTCTCGAAGATGTTCACGTTGACCATCCAGTCCAGGCTGGTCATGGCGCTGCGGGTCTTGTTGGAGTTGGCGCCCGAGCAGGCCGGATTCATGCCCCAGGCGAAGAAGCCCTTGAACTTGCCCTTGCCCATCTCGTCGAAGAGCTTGAGCCAGGAGGCGTTCTGGCCTTCGTCCAGCTTGGGCAGGTAGTTGAAGGACACCGCCGGCTCCGGGGCCGGGAACATGGCCTTGAGCAGGCTGGCCATGTACTTGGGCCGGTTCTGCCACCAGTTCACGCTCTTGGGGTCCGCGGACTTGGGGGTGTTCTTCTCATTGTACACCGCCAGGGAGTCATGGGAGGCCCGGGGAACGGGATTGTAGGCCGGGAGGATGTGGAACAGCAGGGCGTGGTCCGTGGATCCCTGCACGTTGGACTCGCCGCGCAGGGCGTTGATGCCGCCGCCGGCCACACCGACGTTGCCCAGCAGAAGCTGGATCATGGACATGGCCCGGATGTTCTGCACGCCCACGGTATGCTGGGTCTGGCCCATGGCGTAGAGCATGGTGCCGGACTTGTCCGGCTTGCCCGTGGCCGCGTAGGCCTTATAGACCTTGAGCAGGTCTTCCTTGGGCGTGCCGGTGATCTGGGACACCTTGTCCAGGGTGTAGCGGGAATAGTGCTGACGCAGCAGGTTGATGACACAACGGGGGTTCTTGAGGGTCGTGTCCCGCACCGGAACCCCGTTCTCGTCCAGGTCAAAGGTCCAGGACTTCTTGTCGTACTTCTTGGACGTGTCGTCGAAGCCCGAGAACAGGCCGTCGGTGAACTTGTAGTCCTTGTTCACCACCAGGGCCGCGTTGGTGTAGTTGACGACGTACTCCTTGAAGAACAGCTTGTTCTCCAGGATGTAGCTGATGAGACCGCCGAAGACCGCGATGTCCGATCCCGAGCGCAGGTAGGCGTGGATGTCCGCCCTGGCCGAGGTACGGGTGAAGCGGGGGTCCATGTGGATGATGGTCGCGCCCTTGTCCCTGGCGCGCAGAATCCACTTGAAGGAAATGGGGTGGTTCTCGGCAGCGTTGCTGCCGATCAGGAACACACAATCACTGTGTTTGAGGTCAGTCCAGTGATTGGTCATCGCGCCGCGTCCGAACGACTCTGCCAGAGCCGCCACAGTGGCGCTGTGTCAGATACGGGCCTGATGCTCGATGTAAACCAGGCCGAGGGAGCGCAGGAAGGTCTGGTAAACCCAGCACTCCTCGTTGTCGATGGCGGCGGAGCCCACGGAGGCCAGGCCGTCGCAGCGGTTGACCATCTGCCCCGCGGCGTTCTTCTCGATGAAGGTCGCGTCGCGGGTGTCCTTCACTCGGCGGGCGATGGCGTCAAGCGTCCATTCCCAGGACTTCTCCTCCCACTTGTCGCTGTAGGGAGCGCGGTACAGGGGCTTGAGCGGACGCAGGGAGTTCTCGCCCAGCTGCTGAATGGACGCACCCTTGGCGCACAGGGCGCCTTCGTTGATGGGATGGTCCGGGTCGCCCTCCACGTTGATGGCGCGGCCCGTGGCCTGGTCGGTGTGCACGATGAGGCCGCAGCCCACCGAGCAGTAGCAGCAGACCGAGGTGGACTGTTTGGCGTTCTTGAGCTTGAAGTCCGCGGCCAGCGCGGCGGTGGGCGCAAGGCTTATGCCCAGTCCGCCGAATGCCGCAGCCAGACTCGCTGCGGCGGAGAGCTTGAGAAAATCACGACGATCCATCTTCATCGCATGCGTCTCCTGGTTGGAGGTTCGGGGTCAACTCCCACGGGTTTCCCGGCAAAGGTGGAGCATCAAACGATACCCCCACCTGCCCGGAACCAACGCCATGGGCGCGGGCCTGGACACGGGTTGCTGGGGACAGGCCCGCAGCGCGGTCATCTGCAGCGCCACGGCGCGCACCGGGGCGAGGTCGAACCCCAGCCCGGCGAACGGCGTGGCAAAAGAAACACCGGCATGCATCGCCACATCTCCTGGTTGAAGGGAAATCAACCACATAAAAGGCGGACAGCTTGCTATCCGATATTGTAGATAAATGAGGCTGGTGGATCAGGCAAAAAATGCGGTCTTACTCCAGGTCTGGCACAAACTGGCAAATGTACTCGGCGAGCAGGGGAAGAAGGTTCCGTTCCCGATTATTGTACCGGAACTCCAGCTCCTTGAGGTAGAGCGGGAAACGTTGCCGGGTCACGCCGTGGAACTTGAGCAGCCGCTGCCGGGCAAAACTCCAGAATCCGGGCTGCTCGTCCAGCGGCACACTGCGCGCCAGGCCCTTGAAGTACTCCAGAGGCACCGCATCCCCCACGCAGCAGACCAGGGTGTCATAGCGCTGGTAGCGGTCAGTGTTGATGATGTTGCCCAGCCGAGCCACCTTCAGCTGGAAGTTCAACTTGAAATGGAGCAGGGTTTCGGCCGTAAATCCGGGGATGAGGTCCACGAAGGCCAGGCCGTCCTTTTCCATGATGCCGAAGACCGAGGCCGGGGCCGCCTCCTCCCGCCTCCGCTCCAGGCTCAGGCCCAAGGTGGAGCCCGGCCCCAGGAGCTGGCGGGCGTCCAGGGCGTTGGCCACGATGCTCAGACGGATGATCGAGAGGGCCTTGTACACCGTGTTGTAGGTCAGATCGAGCTGGGCGGCGGCTTCCACCGCGGTCTGGCTCTGCTCAAAGAGCCTGAGGACCCGCATCCAGTCGGCGCAGGTGAGCTGGCCGATGTTCAGCCAGCGACCGGTGAAGTCATGGAAGGTGTAGCGGCAGCGGGCGCAGCGGCGGCGGCCGTTGCCCAGGCGGTAGCTCTTGCGGTGCTTGCAACGGGGACAAAAGCGCTGGTGGTTCTTCCAGCAGAAGGACAGCAGGAAGCGCCGCGCCGCGGCCTCGGACCGCTCCAGGGACTCGAAAGCGGACAGATCCACGCCTCTCCCCGGAAAAAAATCGTGAAGACCGCGTTCATCGGGCCGGCCGGTCCGGAAGTCGGCGGCTACTGGATTCAGGGCTGCTCTCCCTTGCCCTCTCCGAGCAGCGCCGTGATTTCCGCGCGCAAATCGGCGGCCTCCAGCTTGCCGGCGATGACCTTGTGCAGGCTCCCGTCCGGAGCGTAGATCTCGGTGCGCGGAATGGCCTGCAACTGCAGCTCGTCCACGAGCCGCTCCCCGCCTATGCGCGCGGGATAGCCCAGGGGCTGGGCAGCCAGGAAGCTGCGATAGCTGTCCTCGTCCAGGTCCAGGGACACTCCCAGCAGGTACAGCTTGGACTCGGGAAATTCCCGGCGCAGAGCGTTGAGGATGGGGATCTCCTCCCTGCAGGGGGCGCACCAGGAGGCCCAGTAGTTCACCACCGCCACGGCGCCCGGGGCCGTGGCCGCGGCCACCATCCGCCGCAAGGCCGCGGCGTCGATCCGCTCCGGCGCGCCGGCCTGGACGGCCGTCACCGCGAGCAGGAGCAGCGCGACCGCGAGCCCGAAACGGCGCATTCTCCGCAAAACGCTCACGGCCGCCCCTCCTTCCGTCCGTCCAGCCGCGCCAGCACCGCCAGGTCGGCCGGATAGTTGATGTTGAAAAACGCGTGGGCCTCCTCGGGACCGTACGGAAGCAGATGCCTGCCGGCCTCGGGCAGGGCCCGGGACAGCTTGCGCTCCCCCGCCTCCAGGGCCGCGGCCAAGTGGGGCCGGGCCTCGCCCTCGTAGATGGCCACCAGGGGTTCGATGAACCCGGTGGCGGACTGGAGGAAGGTGCTCACCACGGTCCCCGTAGGCCGGTTGGCGCGGTGCTCCACCAGACGGGCCACGATGGCCTCGCCGAGCAGGGGCAGGTCGCAGGCCAGGACCAGGAGCGGCCCGCCCAGGCGGGCCAGCCCGGTGAGGATGCCGCCCAGAGGCCCCAGGCCAGGCACGTCGTCGGGCAGCCAGGGCAGACCCAGCTCCCCCGGATCCCGGCCCGAAACCACTACCCGGGAGCAAAAACACCCGGCCAGACCAGCGGTGCGGGCCAGCAGACTCTGCCCGGCGACGGGCAGTTCGACCTTGTCCTGGCCCAGCCGCGTGCTGCGGCCGCCTGCCAGGACCAGACCGGTGAGCCTGTCCCGGCTGCTCATGACCGCCCCGGGTCCGCGATGCGGCCGGCAGGATCATGGAAAACCGTGAACCGGCCCTCCCGGGCAAAGCCCGCAAGGGTGAGGTCCTGCTCCCGGGCCAGATCGAGCGCCGCGGTGGTCAAAGCCGAGCGGCTCACGGCCAGTTGGAAACCGGCTCGGGCAACCTTGGCCAAGAGCGAGGCGGTGAAGCGGCAGGAGGCGAACAGGACCAAGCCGGACGGGTCCCCCCCCGCGCGCAGCAGCCAGCCCGCCAAACGATCCAGACAGTTGTGCCGCCCAATGTCCTCCACGACCTTGCTGAAGGTTCCGCGCGCCGGATCCAGAACCCCGGCCCGGTGGAAGCAGCCGGTGGCCTCCCAATTGCCAGCGCCCGCCACGAACTCCTCCATGCGGGCCAGGAGATCAGGACCGGACAGGGGCCCCCCGGGCAGAGGACCGCGGCGGCCCACGCCGGGCGCAGCGCCCTCCACGGTATGCAGGTGGAAATGCAGGCCCTCCACCCGGTCCAGCGCCGGGATGCGGCCGGGCGGGCAGAGGTCCAGCAAGGCGTGGCCCAGGGCCAGATCCTCCAGGTCCGTGGGGTGCGCCCACAGGCGCTTCTCCACCCCCTCCAGCACCACGGTCAGCGGTGTCTCAAGGGTGACCACGTCGGTCAGGTCGCGCCAGATCCCGCCCTTGAACTGGCGGCACGCCACCTGGCGCAGCGCGCTGGAGTCGGACATGCGCCCTCCTAGAAGCCCCACCCGGACAAGGTGGCCCGGCCGTAGCCCTCGCGGGTGGCCACCATATCCAGGGCCAGGGAGTCCAGGTCGTCCAGCAGGGGCACCGCCACCCGGTCCAGATTCCGAAAGTCGATGGTCTTGATGTAGCGCTTGCAGGTGGCGCACGTGTCCACCCGGAAGCCGGGCTCCTCCTCCACAGTGAAGAACGGCAGCTTGGCCTGATCCCGCTCGCCGCAGAACACGCACATGATGCGGGGGGCGCGGTAGCGGGCGTGGCAGAAGGAGCAGGTGAGCATGCGCACGCCTTCCTTCCCGGTCAACTCGGCGATGAGTGGCGGCCGTCCGCACACCGGGCAGTGGCCGTGTTCCCAGGCTCGCTCCCCATGGTGCGCGGCCAGGAGTTCCGCGGCCACCCTCTCCAGGCTGGGAGCCAGGGCGGCCTGGGCCAGGAAGGGCAGCGTCATGGGCGCCTTGGGGCTGCGCGCGGCAAAGGGCGCGAAGAACTCCTGGTCCTGGCGCAGGAAGGCAGCGAAGACCTTCTCCAGCTCCAGTTTGCCCTCGGACAGGTCCTGGCGCACCAGGGCCGCGGCTTCGGACACCGCGCCTCCGGCGGATTCCAAGACCTCCAGGATCTTCTCGAAGAGATCCCGGGCCTGGCTCTCGTCGTAGGGGAAGTCCGCGGGCTCGATCAGGGCGCGGCCCTGCACATGCAGGTCCGGGGCAGGCAAATTGGCTTGGATGCCCGTGGAAATCACCGCAGCGGCGGCAGGTTCGGCCGCGAGCTGGAGCCGAGTCACCCGGGTTACCAGGTCCACCAGATCCTTGGGGAGATGCTCCTTGCCGGCCACGGCCGCCAGCCTCTGTTCCACCTGCCGCCTACGCGCTTCGTCGTGTCCGTCCATTCATCACCATCCAGTCTGGGGTTTGCGCAGGGGTAAGACTTACCCCGAGGCATCCACGCTGCCACGTCATCGCTTTTTACTCACACTTTTGCACCGAACTCTGGCCGCATTCCTTCGCCTTCATATATTTTTACACATTTCCATTCTTCCGGCAATGGCAGGCACTGATTCTTCTCACCGAGGCGCCGCAGCGCCGCGAAACATGTCTGTTAACCCGCCTTGGATATTGGCGTTTCTGCGATTTTCAGTCATCTGGCGAGCATATTCCGCCCTCTGTTCCCAGAAATTGCGCTGCGGATATTTTTTATTGTGCCATTTTTGACACATAGTACCCGCGCCTGCAGTTGGGAAGAGCGCAGGATTTAATATGTCTTTTTTAGCATAAATCGAAACTTCATCCGCGCTCTTCATGCAAAAGCACTATCTATGTCTTATTTGTCATACATTGACAGAGGCTACCCAGAAGAATAGCAGTATTTCTGTAGGGTATTTTCTGCACCTGCATTGCAATAGAATGTGGAGCAGACCAGACGCCATGTGTGCTGAAACGCAGCCGCCAATCAAGCTTATTCAATCTTATCAGTTGGCTGGAATGAGACGGCACAGTGTTGTCTCCTGCGACGGAGTATTCCCCCCATTCGCCGGGAAAGCTGACGGCAAGACGCCTGGCGGGTGGCGCGTTGCGGCGTGCGAGAACCGCCCATGTTTGCCCGGCCGGGCAAACATGGCGAACCGCCGCAGGAGATGACCCAGTTCCCTGCCACAACTCCCAAGACATCACGGAGGCTCAAATGGCTCAATTCATTCGCATCGACATGAGTTCCAGGACCGCCACGATAGGGGAGTGCCCGCAGCAGTATGCCGGGCTCGCCGGCCGCGGCCTCACCTCCATTTTCGTGGCCAACGAGGTCAAGCCCACCTGCCATCCGCTGGGCAAGTACAACAAGCTCATCTTTGCCCCCGGCTTCCTGACCGGCACCAACGCCGCGAACTCCGGCCGTATTTCCTGCGGCGCCAAGAGCCCGCTGACCGGCGGCATCAAGGAGAGCAACAGCGGCGGCACCTTCTCCCAGAAGATGGCCAAGCTCGGCATCAAGGCCGTGGTCTTCGAGGGTCTGCCCGCCGAGGACAAGTACTGGGTCGTGAAGATCGACGCCAAGGGCGTCAGCTTCGACGAGGCCCCGGCCGAAACCATCGGCGGCATGGGCAATTACGAGACGGTGAAGATCCTGCAGGAGAAGTACGGCGACAAGGCGGGCGTGGCCGTCATCGGCGCTGCGGGAGAAATGAGGCTCACAAGCGCCAACATCTCCTTCGCCGACCCTGAGGGCAACATCCGTAGCGCGGGCCGCGGCGGCCTGGGCGCAGTCATGGGCTCCAAGAAGATCAAGGCCGTGGTCATCGACGACACCGGCGCCGGCGGCGTCCCCATCGCCAACCCCGAGGCGTTCAAGGACGCGGCCAAGCGTTTCGTCAACGCCCTCACCACCCACCCGGTCACCAGTCAGGGCCTGCCCAAGTACGGAACCAACATCCTGGTGAACATCCTGAACGAGGCCGGCGGCCTGCCCACCGAGAACTTCAAGCGCGGCCGCAACGAATGGGCCAACAACATCGGCGGCGAAACCATGGCCGCCGTCATCGAGGAACGCGGGGGCAAGACCACCCACGGCTGCCATCGGGGCTGCGTCATCCGCTGCTCGCAGCACTACCATGACAAGCAGGGCAAGTTCCTCACCAGCGGTTTCGAGTACGAGACCATCTGGGCGCTCGGGGCCGACGCCGCCATCAATGACCTCGACGCCATCGCCTACGCCGACCGCGAGTACGACGAGGTGGGCGTGGACTCCATCGAGACCTCGGTGGCCGTGGCCGTGGCCATGGAAGCGGGCATCATCCCCTGGGGCGACGGCAAGGCCGCGCTCGACCTCATCAAGCAGATCCGCCAGGGCACCCCGCTGGGCAGGATCCTGGGCAGCGGCGCCGCCGCCGTGGGCCAGATGTACGGCCTCACCCGCGTGCCGGTGGTCAAGAACCAGGCCATCCCGGCCTACGACCCCCGCGCGGTGAAGGGTGTGGGCCTGACCTACGCCACCACCCCCATGGGAGCGGACCACACCGCGGGCTATGCCGTGGCCACCAACATCCTGAAGGTCGGCGGCTTCGTGGATCCCCTGGGCAAGGCAGGCCAGGTGGAGCTCTCCCGCAACCTGCAGATCGCCACCGCGGCCGTGGACAGCACCGGCATGTGCCTGTTCATCGCCTTCGCCATCCTGGACATTCCGGACGGCTTCAACGCCCTGGTGGACATGATCAACGCCCAATACAACCTGTCCCTCACCGGCGACGACGTCACCGAACTCGGCAAGACCATCCTGCGGGCGGAACGCGAGTTCAACCGCAAGGCGGGCTTTACCAACGCCCACGACCGTCTGCCGGAGTTCTTCGAGGAGCCCTGCCCGCCGCACAATGTCACCTGGGACTTCACCGACGAGGAGATCGACCAGGTCTTCAACTTCTAGCGGGGTCTCGCGTCCCGCGCTCCGAGCCCACGGGCGGACGGCCTTGCGCCGTCCGCCCTCATTGCTCCGGCAACGGACGCCGGGGCCGCGTCTTGACGCCGGAACGAAGCGGCCGTAATTTTTAAAAATGCACGTCACAGTCAAATGCTTCGCCACGTTGAGCCGGTTTCAGCCCGCTGCATCGGAAGCGTATCCGTTCACCCCGGGCGAGACGGTGGCTGACCTCATTCATCGTCTGGGCATTGCTCCCAAGGACGTGGCGGTGTTGTTCGTCAACGGTGTCCACGCCCAGCCGGAGCGGGCGCTGGCCGACGGCGACCGCGTGGGTCTGTTCCCGGCCGTGGGCGGCGGCTGACCGATCGGGCAAAGGAGAGCACGTGCCGACAACCATTGAACTGCGCGCCTTCATGGGCCTCTCCGACCTGTTCCGCGAGCGGGGCTGGACCTTCCCCATGCATATGGACGTGAAGGACGGCATGTCGGGCGAAGCGCTCCTCGCGCAGCTCGAAATCCCCGAAGAAAGCGTGGAGGTCATCTTCGTCAACGGCAAGGCCAGCAAACCGGCCCAGGCCATGGTGCGCCCCGGGGACCGCGTGGCCCTGGCCCCGCCAGGCGTGCCCGGCCCCTATCGGGTGCTTCTCGGCTTCAAAAAGCTGGGCTGAGAGTCCATGCGCCCGCCGATAGAAGAGCTGGCCCGCGAGGGCGCGCTGCCGGACGGCACGCCTGTCCGCATCCTCCCGCACGGAGCGGTGCGCGAAGCCGCGCAGCTCCTGCAACTCAGCCTCCGCCAAGCCGAAATCCTCGCCCTGAACCTGGGCCTCATCCCGGAACGCTATCTGCGCAATTTCAAGACCCTGGACTGCGCGGCCCAGGCCCGGCTTCTCGGAGCCAAGGTCGCCCTGGTGGGTCTGGGAGGCCTCGGCGGGCCCATCCTCGAAGGCCTGGCCCGCCTGGGATTCGGGACCATCACCGCCGCGGACCACGACCTGTTCGAGCCCACCAACCTCAACCGCCAGTCCCTGGCCATTGAGGAGACTCTCGGCCGGTCCAAGGCCCAGACCGCCCAGGCCCGCGTGGAGCAGGTCAACCCCGCAGTGGAATTCTCCACGCAGCAGGTCTTCCTGGAATCCGAGGCGTTCGCGACGTTCTTCGCAGGCGCCGATGTGGCTGTGGACGCCCTCGGCGGCATGGCCAGCCGCCCGGCAGCCGAACGCGGCGCAGCCCGGGCCGGGGTTCCGCTGGTGACGGCGGCGGTTGCCGGCTGGACGGTCATGGCCGCCACGGTTCTGCCCGGCGCACAGGGCCCGGCCACCCTCTTCGGTGCGACAAGCGGCCAGGCCGGACCCGCTGCCGAGGACGCCCTGGGCTGTCTGGCCCCGGCCATCTATGTGGCTGCGGGATTGGCGCTTGCGGAGTGCGTGCGCCTCGCCCTGGGCCAAGCGCCGATGCTGGGCGGTCCCCACGGGAAAATGACCGTGATCGATCTAGAGAAAATGGGCTTCGACCAGTTTTCCATCACCGGTTAACGCCCCATCCCCCCTTTGAACTCACGGTGCGTTGGAGTCAGACAGTGCCAAAGTCTGGGCAAAGAGTTTTCTTTTGCGGCGCGAACCGGCTTGACTTATAAGTCATTTCAGACATAATAAAACTCAAAACCATTCCGGGACGATACACCACAAACGCCGCAAGAGGACCCCCATGAAAAGACTCCCCACAGCCATTCTGTCCCTGGCGCTGCTGGCGGCCCTGGCCCTGCCGGGCGCTGCCCTGGCCGCGGACACCCTCATGATGGCCACCACCACCAGCACCGAGGACACCGGCCTGCTTGAGTACCTGGCCCAAAAATTCAAGGCCGACACCGGCATCGAGCTGAAATGGACCGCCACAGGCACGGGCAAGGCCCTGGCCCTGGGCAAGGACTGCAACGTGGACGTGCTCCTGGTGCATGCCCCGTCCGCTGAGAAGAAGCTCGTGGAGGAAGGGGCCCTCATCGACCGCACTGAAGTCTTCTACAACGACTTCGTGATCCTTGGGCCCAAGGCCGATCCGGCCGGGGTCCAGGGCAAAAGCGTCGCCGAGGCCCTCAAGACCATCCAGGGCAAGAAGGCCGTATTCGTGTCCCGCGGCGACGACTCAGGCACGGACAAGATGGAGAAGAGCCTGTGGATCGGCGCGGGCCTGAGCTTGCCGGACAAGGATTCCTGGTACGTGTCCGCGGGCCAGGGCATGATCGCCACCATCAACATCGCAGCCGAGAAGAACGGCTACACCCTGGCCGACCGCGGCACCTTCATCAAGTACGAGGCGGACAAGAAGGGCAATCCGCCCATGGTCATCCTGGTGGAGGGCGACAAGACCCTGTTCAACCAGTACAGCGTGATCCCGGTGAACCCGGCCAAGTGCCCCGCCGTGCACAACGCTCTGGCCGAGAAGTTCCGGGCCTGGCTGGCCTCGCCAAAAATCCAGAGGGAAGTGGCCGGCTTCAAGCTCATGGACAAGCAGCTCTTTACGCCCAACGCCAGGTAGGGCATTGGTGAACGGACCGGGCGGAACGGTCCTTCTCCGTTCCGCCCGGCCCTTTTTCCGAACAACCGGCGCAAGAACATGGATTACCTCATCCAGGGAATCGTCCAGGCCTTCACCCTCATCTTTTCCGGCGACCCGGAGACCTTTTCCGCGGTCTGGGCCACCCTGGCCTCTTCCGGTTTGGCCATGGTCGTCATCCTGGCCCTGGGCCTGCCTCTGGGCTTTGTCTTGGGCCACGCCGATTTCCCGGGACGCGGCGCGGCCCGCACCCTGGTGGACACCATGCTCTCCCTGCCCACGGTGGTGGTGGGGCTTCTGGTGTACGCCCTGCTCACCCGGCGCGGCCCCCTGGGCGACTGGGATCTGCTCTTCTCCATTCCGGGCATTTCCATGGGCCTGGCCATCCTGGGTCTGCCCGTCGTGATGGCGCTCACCGCCACTGCGGTGGAGGGCCTTGACCGCCGCCTGGGCCTCACCCTGCGCACCCTGGGAGCCACTCCCGGCCAGATCCTGGCCACCACGCTCTGGGAGGCCCGTTTCAGCCTGGCCCTGGCCGCCGTGGCGGCCTTCGGCCGGGTGGCCACCGAGGTGGGCATCGCCATGATGGTGGGCGGCAACATCAAATGGCAAACCCGCACCATCACCACGGCCATCGCCCTGGAAACCAACAAGGGGCAGTTCGCCCTGGGCATGGCCCTGGGCGTCATCCTGCTCGGCATCGCCCTGCTGGTGAACCTGGCCGTGGCGGGACTCAAAAGGCTGGCCCGGGAATGAACGCGCCCCTCTACAGCCTGCGCCAAGTGCGCCAGGAATACCACGGCCGCCTCGCCCTGGACCTGGACGAACTGGACGTGCCCGAACGCTCCATCCTGGGCCTGACCGGCCACAACGGCAGCGGCAAGAGCACGCTGCTGCGCATTTTGGCCTTCCTGGAGGATCCCGTCTCCGGCAGCGTGACCTACAACGGCCGGCCGGCCGGAACGCGGGATTCGGCCCTGCGCCGGGAGGTCACCCTGCTCACCCAGGAGCCCTATCTGCTCAAGCGTTCGGTGCTGGGCAATGTGGCCTATGGCCTGCGCCTGCGCGGAGAACGGGACCCGGCCCTGGCCGAAGCCGCCCTGGACATGGTGGGCCTGGCCCCGGAGAACTTCAGCCTCCGCTCCTGGCGCGACCTGTCCGGCGGCGAGGCGCAACGAGTGGCCCTGGCCGCCCGCCTGGCGCTGCGGCCCCGGGTGCTCCTCCTGGACGAACCCACCAACAACCTGGACCGGGAAAGCGCCGACCGCATCAAGGACGCGGCCCTGGCCGCGCGCGACGCCTGGGGCGCCACCCTGGTCCTGGTGAGCCACGATTTGCCCTGGCTCACCACTGTGGCCGACCGGGTGCTCACCATGGCCGACGGCCGGGTGCTGCGCCACCCCTGACCCCTACCCTTCCCTGGAGGCTGCCATGCTCGTCGTGAACCTGGTTGGTTTCAAGAAATCCGGCAAGACCACCCTGGCCCTGGACCTGGCCGCAGAATTCAAACGCCGCGGGATCAAGGCCGCTGCGGCCAAGTGCGCCCACCACCCGGTCCTGGACCGGGGGGATACCGACTCGGATCGGCTCTTCGCGGCCTACGGCCAGTGCGCGGCATTGGCCGGGGGCGAGACCCAGATGATCTGGAATTCCCGCCGCCATCTGGCCGACCTGCTGCCGCTCCTGGACTGCGAGGTGCTCGTGGTGGAGGGGTGCAAACACCTGGGCTGGCTGCCCCGGATCCTTCTGCCCCGGAACCCGGAGGAGGCGGCCGGCCTCTCGCCGGAACTGGCCCTGGGAACCTACGGCCCCGTGGAGGTCCCGGGCCTGGCCCGGCTGGCCGATCCCCCGGCCGTGGCCGACGCGGTCCTCAAGCGGGGCTTCGCCCTGCCCGGCCTGGACTGCGGCGCATGCGGCCGGGCCGACTGCCGCGGCCTGGCCAAAGAGATCGTGGCCGGCAGGGCCGCGGCCAAGGACTGCCAGGCCCGGTCCGCGGACATCAAGATCACGGTGAACGGCGCGGAACTGGGCCTTTCCCCCTTTGTGGCCGACATCCTCTCCGGCGGCATCCTGGGCATGCTCCGCACCCTCAAGGGCTTCACCCCGGGCAAGGTGGAGATCTCCATCGCGGATTGAGGACGCTGCGGCCAAGGCCGCCGGCGGCAGGGAAGGCAGCGCCTAGCGGAGCTGGTCCAGGGCCTGCATGAGCCCGCCCAACTCCGGCCGGGTATTGATGTCGTGCACATTGATGAACCGGACGACGCCCTGCCTGTCGATGACAAAAAGGGCCCGCTCGGCCATGCCGTCATTGCGCAGGACCCCATAGGCCGAAGCCACAGCGCCGTGGGGCCAGAAGTCCGAAAGCACGGGGAACCACAACCCGCCCATCTCCTGGACCCAGACATACTGGGACGGTCGGTTGTCGGTGCTGATGCCCAGGAGCACGGCCCCGCGCTCCTCGAACAGCGGGCGGGCCAGGTTGTACCCCGGCCACTGGTCCGAGCAGACCGGCGTGAAAGCCGCCGGCACGAACGACAGAACTACGTTCTTCTTGCCCAGGTAATCCGAAAGTCGAACCACCTTGCCATTGAGATCCGTCAGGGCGAAATCCGGGGCCTTGTCCCCCGTCCGCAGCCGCAGGACGCTATCCCGGGGTTTGAGCTCCCCGGGGTGATACACCTCTCCGGCAGGCAGCTGCGCCCAAGCGGAACCAGCCAGACCCAGAATCAGGACGAGCATCGTCACCAGCTTCATGGGGCGTTCCTCATTTCTCGATGCGTCCCGCGCGCGCCAAGCGTTTCAGAAAGGCCTGGGGGTCTCCGAAACCGCCCTCCTGGGTGTCCAGGATGGGCAGGCCCTGCCCCTCGCCCGGCAGCTTGAGGAACAGGAAATAGGGCGTGCCCACCTGGCCGATGGCCTTGTGGATGGAGAAGTCCGGGTCCGGAAAAAGCGGGAACGGCGGCTTGTACTGCTGACGGAAGACCTCCACCTCGTAGGCCGAATTCCCCACCCCCAGGCCAAGGAAGAGAATGCGCCCGGCATAAGGCGAGGCGGCCACGGCCCGGAACAGGTCGTTCACCCGGGCGGCCTCCCGCTGGCAGTGCGGACAGTACATGCTGAAGACCTCCAGCAGGAGGTACTCGCCCTTGATCTCCGAAAGCCTGAAGCGTTCGGAGTCCTTGGGCACGCCCAGATAGTCCGCCTGCTCCCGGGTCAGGGGGCGGGACAGCTCCAGGTCGGGAAGAAACGCGGACGGCGCGGCCTGGGCCAGCACCGGCGCGATCGACGCCAGAAACAGCGCCCAGAGGATCATTGTCTTGTGGATCATTACTGCTCCGGTAAGAAAAGGAGCGGTCCCAGTCAAGAGATTCTTCGGTTTTTACATCAACACGGTGAGGGCATTCTTCAACTCGGCCGGGACAGGGTGGCGCCCGTGAGCAACGGATCCCTGGCCGCTCCGGCCGGGGGTTGATCTTCAGAGCGGCCTTTCATCACCCGATGCCCTGGATTTTCTCCTTATGGTCCCGCCACGGCGCACGTCGAGGCAGGATTTCTCGTTGCGCCAAAGCAGGAGGAAGTGAATATCTATTGCCAATCGCGATGAATCATATAGATTGATACTATCCATGATGTGCAAAAAAATAACCCCCAAAAAAATTCGCCATGGTATAAACAAGATATACGACTTCCAGCCTCAACATGCCAGATATGCGTAAGATTTGGCCAAAAGAGCTGGAACAAGGAACCAGGATTCCGGGGTTCCTGCTGGGCGCTCCGGAATCTGCCGCCGACCGAACCAAGAGGGTCGCGGCCGGGAACAACCCTCATCGACGGAGGAGGACCATGCCAGTCACCCGGAGAGAATTCCTGAAGCTGACCGCCGCCACCGCCATGACCACGGCCTTTGCCGGCCTTGGCCTGGGCTGCGCGGCCAAAGGCAAGACGCCGGCGGAGGCCATGGCCATGCCCCCGGACCGCATCAAGGCCCTCAAGCCCGAGTGGAGCAAACAGAGCACCTCGGTCTGCTGCTACTGCGCCGTGGGTTGCGGCCTCATCGTCAACACCTCCCTGGCCAGCAAGCGGGCCCTGAACATCGAGGGCGACCCGGACCATCCGGTGAACGGCGGAGCCCTCTGCTCCAAGGGCGCGGCCATCTGGCAGATGGCCGAGAACGACAAGCGGCCCAAGACCGTGCTCTGGCGCGCGCCCTATTCCGACAAGTTCGAACCCAAGACCTGGGACTGGGCGCTCAAGCGCATCGCCCGCCTGGTCAAGGACGCCCGGGACAAGGGTTTTGAAGCCAAGAACGCCAAAGGCGAACCGGTCAACCGCGTAACCAACCTGGCCTCCGTGGGCTCCGCCGCCCTGGACAACGAGGAGTGCTGGACCTACCAGGCCCTGCTGCGCACCCTGGGCCTGGTCTTCATCGAGCACCAGGCGCGCATCTGCCACAGCTCCACCGTACCTGCCCTGGCCGAGAGCTTCGGTCGCGGGGCCATGACCAACCACTGGGCCGACATCGCCAACAGCGACTGCATCCTGATCATGGGCAGCAACGCGGCCGAGACCCACCCCATCTCCTTCCGCTGGGTGACCAAGGCCCAGCGCGAGCGGGGCGCCACGGTCATCCACGTGGACCCGCGCTTCACCCGCACCTCGGCCAAGGCCAACATGTACCTGGCGTTCCGCTCGGGCACGGACATTCCACTGCTGGGCGGCATGATCAACTACATCCTGAACAACAACCTGTACTTCAAGCAGTACGTGGTGGACTACACCAACGCCCCGTTCATCGTGAACGAGAAATTCGGCTTCAAGGACGGCCTGTTCACCGGCTTCGACGCCGCGGCCAAGAGCTACGACAAGAGCTCCTGGGCCTATGAGATGGACGAGAACGGCGTGCCCAAGAGGGATCCGGAGCTGAAAAACCCGCGCTGCGTGTTCCAGCTCCTGAAGAAGCACTACTCCCGCTACGACCTGAAGCGCGTGGCGGCCATCTCCGGCATGTCCGAGGCCGACCAGACCAGACTCTATTCGACCTTCGCGGCCACGGGCAAGCCGGACAAGGCCGGAACCATCCTGTACGCCATGGGCTGGACCCAGCACACCGTGGGCGTGCAGATCATCCGCACCATGGCCATGGTCCAGCTGCTGCTGGGCAACATCGGCGTGGCCGGCGGCGGGGTCAACGCCCTGCGCGGCGAATCCAATGTGCAGGGCTCCACGGACCACGGACTGCTCTTCCAGGACCTCCCGGGCTACCTGCCCGTGCCTGTCGGCTCCCTGGCCACCCTGGCGGCGTACAACGAAAAGTACACCCCCGTGTCCAAGGACCCCAAAAGCGCCAACTGGTGGCAGAACCGGCCCAAGTACATGGCCAGCTTCCTCAAGTCCATGTGGGAGGAGCCCGCGCCGGAGCAGTCCTATTCCTGGCTACCCAAGCTCGATCCCGGCGGGGCGCAGGCCTATTCCTGGCTGGCCCTGTTCGACAAGATGTACAAGGGGCAGTTCCAGGGCGCCTTTGTCTGGGGCATGAACCCGGCCTGCTCCAGCGCCAACGCGGGCAAGACCCGCAAGGCCCTGGCCAACCTGGACTGGATGGTCAACGTCAACATCTTCGAAAACGAGACCGGCTGGTTCTGGCAGGGCCCGGGCATGGACCCCAAGAGCGTGAAGACCGAGGTCTTCTTCCTGCCCTGCTGCGTCTCGGTGGAGAAGGAAGGTTCGGTGACCAACTCCGGCCGCTGGATGCAGTGGCGCTACGCCGGTCCCGCGCCCTATGGCGAGGCCCGGCCCGACGGCGACATCATGGTGGCGCTGTTCCGGGAGATCCAGGCCCTGTACAAGAAGGAGAAGGGCGCGCTGCCCGAGCCCATCCTCAAGGCGTCCTGGGCCCGCACCGACAAGCACGGCGAGTTCGACCCCCACGGCGTGGCCAAGCTCATCAACGGCGCCTTCCTCAAGGACGTCAAGGTGGGCGACACGGTGTACAAGAAGGGCCAGCAGGTGCCGAGCTTCGCCATGCTCCAGGCCGATGGGAGCACCACTTCGGGCTGCTGGATCTACACCGGCTCCTACACGGACAAGGGCAACATGGGCGCCCGCCGCGACGCCAGCCAGACTCAGCTCCAGGCGGCCATCAACCTGACGCCCAACTGGTCCTGGGCCTGGCCGCTCAACCGCCGCATCCTTTACAACCGCGCCGGTGTGGACAACGCGGGCAAGCCCTGGAATCCGGCCAAGACGGTCATCGTCTGGAACGCCGCAGACAAGAAATGGGAGGGAGACGTGCCCGACGGCGCTTATCCTCCGGGCGAGAAGTACCCCTTCATCATGACCACCCACGGCGACGGCCGCATCTTCGGCCCGGGCCTCAACGACGGCCCGTTCCCGGAGCACTACGAGCCCATGGAGAGCCCGGTGTCCTCGCACCCGTTCTCGCCGCAGCTGAACAATCCGCTGGCCGTGAACTTCCCCGAGGAGCCCAAGGCGGTGGCCGATCCGCGCTATCCCATCGTCTGCACCACCTACCGCGTCACGGAGCACTGGCAGACCGGTCTCATGACGCGCTGGACGCCCTGGCTCCTGGAGACGGAACCGCAGCTCTTCTGCGAACTCTCCGAGGAACTGGCCAAGGACAAGGGCATCGGCAACGGTCAGCGGGTCGTGCTGGAGAGCCTGCGCGGCAGCGTGACGGCCGTGGCCATGGTCACCCGGCGGTTCAAGCCCTTCAAAATCAAGGGCAAGACCGTGCACCAGGTGGGCCTGCCTTGGCAGTACGGCTGGAAGCAGCCCGTGGACGGCGGCGAATCCGCCAACCTGCTCAGCCCCTCTGTGGGCGATGCCAACACCGGCATACCCGAGACCAAGGTCTTCATGGTCAACATCCGGAAGGCGTAAGGAGGACCGACGATGAACGGCAAGAGCTTTTTGGTCGACCTGACCCGTTGCACGGCCTGCCGGGGTTGCCAGATCGCCTGCAAGCAGTGGAAGAAACTGCCTGCGGAAAAGACGGTCAACACCGGATCCCATCAGAACCCGCCGGACCTCTCCTTCAGCACCATCCGGCTGGTGCGCTTCTCCGAACCCATGAAGAAGGGACCTGTGCAGTGGCTGTTCTTCCCGGAGCAGTGCCGGCACTGCGTGGAGCCGCCCTGCAAGATGGCCTCCAGCGTGGAGGGCTCCATCACCCACGACCCGGACACCGGGGCCGTGGTCTATACCGAACTCACCGCCCAGGAGGACATCGAGATCATCCGCGGAGCCTGCCCCTACGACATCCCGCGCCAGGACCCGGTGAGCAAGCGCATGACCAAGTGCGACATGTGCATCGACCGGGTCAAGGCGGGCATGCTCCCGGCCTGCGTCAAGTCCTGCCCCACCGGAACCATGAACTTCGGGGACCGTGACGACATGCTCAAGCTGGGAGCCGAACGCCTGGCCTACGCCAAGAAGATCTGGCCCAAGGCCCAGCTGGTGGACGCCAAGGACGTGCGCGTCATCTACCTGGCGGCCTTCGAACCGTCTGCCTACTATAAGTCCCTCACCGTGGGCGACGCGTCCCGGAGCCGTCTCGCCACGCGGCGCGACCTCCTGGCCCAGATCCTGCGGCCCGTGAAAAGCATGACCTCCGTATAGGGCTTCCTCAGGAGCCTCTTCTCAAAGGCCGCCGGGGAGATGGTCCCCGGCGGCCTGAATTTTTCATGGCATGCCAGCCCGTTGTGTTCTCGCGCAATGGACAGATTCAGCGCCCGCGGGTGCCCAGAATCGAGTTTGGGATCCCCCCGTGGTTCCGCGTGCGGCAACCCGAATCATGGGGCGCACGCTGCAGGCTATGCGCATAGCCGGAATGCTTCAGACCCTCCCTGGCTACCCATGATCCTGAGATGTTCATGCACGCTCCAGGGCCTCGGCTTCCGAAGACGGGGGGAAGAGGTTTGGGCCCGTCCCAGCTAAGAGCCATTTTTACAGTTTTTAATCAACAAGTTAGATGGGTAAGAAGTTCGGCATGGCTGCCTTCATTGGAGCGCCATTCGCACTCCTTGCGGAACAAGTAGAAGCACTGTCGGGGAATCCCGTTGAACCGGCGCAAGTGA
>Ga0067045_1002792_pt1 | contig 47545 bp, 48 predicted proteins | sample TerdegcTABiofilm_FD_59184 | JGI IMG/M metagenome (GOLD analysis project Ga0067045, IMG submission 59184) | Combined Assembly of (Gp0054472, Gp0054536) Wastewater bioreactor microbial communities from Singapore -Terephthalate degrading...
ACTCTTTATTGTAGTAGCAAAAGCCCAAAACCCTGTCTAAATAGAATATCTCGGACAGGGTTTATGAGCAATACTGATGGCCATAGAATGTGAGCAAGTTGCGGTCAAATAACGCGAGCGGCGACAGTAAGTCTTAAATAATACGTCGTATAGCGAAAAAGTGTATGCCCCATATAAGCCCGCAGATAAGGATAACAGGCGTTAAGATTTCTGCCTTCCTCCACCCACCGTTTAAGACAATGTACGGCAAAGGTATGCCGGAAATCGTGAATCCGAATCGGGTTTCTGCGTCCCCCATGAGATATGCCGGCATTTCTTAAAAATCTGCGGAAATTTCCATAGATATTCATGTAGGTAATTTTTTCTCGTGGCGGCAACGGAAAGAAGTACTTATGTTTCTGCTTGCCGCTATGTACAGCATCCCAATAGTCCACGCATCGCAATCGCATTTCCTCCGACATGGGAACGTATCGTTCACCGCCGTTTTTCGATTCACGAATTGTGAGAACTCCATGAGTCAAATCAACGTCACATGTTCTAAGTGATATTGCCTCCGAGATGCGAAGACCGCAGCAATAGAGCAAACGGAATAATACCGGCATAATATGGTGGCGAAGCGGTGCCGCGCATGTATATCGACAATCATCTGTCGCAGCAAAAAATCTTTGAAGTTCATCCATGCTGTATATATGCGGCGTATACCGCTGATCGGGTGGAAGTGTTTTTACTGGGAAAACATAGGCGGCAGTCCCCATATTGCATAGATACGTCCCAAGGTGGCTAACTGGCGTCATAGAAAGCCGGATAGTTTTTGGTTTGCCTCTGCGGCATAAGGAAAACCAGTCAGATACCAATTCCTTGCTGAGAATACTTTGTTCTGGATAATGTTCAGCACAAAAGCTGTCAAAACGCTTGAGAATCACCGCTGGCCCGTAGTATTTCAGTCCTAATCCGTGCTTCAGCGCGATCAGCCCATCAATGGCTTCCTTGAAACCGCTTCGAAAAACAAAATTATTAAATTCAGCCATTTGATCACTCACCATCCTCTCCGAGGCTCCGTGCGCATTTACGCAGTCGATCAATATCCGTTTGTAGATAAATGGCCGTAGAATTCGATGAGGTATGTCCTAGAATATCAGATATCATGTGCAGTGAGGCGTTATCTTTCAAGAGGGTGGTAGCCAGCGAGTGCCGCAGGGAATGCATGCCGTTTCTTCGCTTATTAACAATAGGGAGCCGCGCCCGTACCATATATTTTTCAATCGTTTTGTACAAATGGTTTCTCTCTGACAGAGGCCCATACGGTACAAGATGCGTCAAGAAAACATAGGGTGAATCTACTTTGGGACGGGCATTTTCCACATAATCAATGATCGCCCATCCTACGTCACGCAAAAGCGGAAGGGATATCGGTACACCAGTTTTGGACTGGACGAATTCAATAGTGTTTGCCGACCATTTCAGGTTTTCGAATTTCAATTTCTTTAAGTCGCCGGAACGGATACCCAGGCGTGCCACCATTAATACCATGGCATAATCCCTTTTTTCACTGGGATTGTTGCGGTCGATAGCGTTCAGAAGTGCAAATACCTCGTCTTTTGTCCAAAAGGAAGGCAATTTGCGATGCTCAATTTGCTTTACTGGCCCGATTTTTGTAGATAAGTCATGTGGAATATGTTCATTCCTGTACAGGTATCGTAGAAAAAGCCGGACAGCCCCCAAAGTATGCTTGATCGTAACTGTAGAATATCTCTGCAATGTGCCGATATACCCGAAGATGTGAGCAGCCTCCAGCTGCGTAATGTCGTTTAACCCGTTTTTCTCCAGATATGAAAGGAAGGTCGTATTATGTGCAAGGTAGTTGTCGATTGTGCTGGCGGAATAATTGAACTCGGCAAGCTGTATGGCATAGCTATTTAAAAATTCCCTATACGTCTTGCTGTCAATTAAATCCGCCACAGAGTAATATCTGTTTAATATAATTCCTGAACGATGATAACTATCAAGCATCAGAACGCCTCGCTTCATAAAATTTCTGTACCGCTTTTGACAACGCTCAGCGCCACGCGCAGCCAGATATTCCTGAGCAATATCTAAATTAAACTCGCAGCATCCGACCGAAGCGAAATATCGGGCCATGCTGTTCCAAAAATATCGGTAATTGTCAATGCAGTATTGTGAATCGCCCCTCCTTTCAAGTGTCTGTAAAACCTCTGTTATTAGTTCCTCCACTGTCTTTTTCATGAAATTCCTCCTGAATATGAAGTGATTTCACGCTGAGTGAAACCCTGTTCAAATTCTAAGGAAATCCGTAGTATTTGTAAAATAATATGCGACGATTACAGTACCATAAATGCAGATATTAACTTGCTTTTTGGTTTGCTTCGTCGCATATTATTTTTCGCTACATAACCGTCAGACATTTGACCAACGGCAAAATCAAGCAGTTTAGCTGTTTCCGCTTCGGTCAGCTCACCATAAACCTCAGCCACCATCACTCCCCATAACTTGCCGTTCCATTCCTCTACAGTCGGATGGAGACTGTAGATTTTTTCAGACAGCTCCTGGTCACCGTAGAAGTAAACCATCAGACCACGATCACCTTCGCTGGGCAGCTTTTCTTTTTCGATGGCGGCAAGGATTTCATCCATGTAATACACCGCCTCCGATGGAGACAATTCTTCAGGCAGATCGTCCGCGCCGCATCCGCCGTATTCATGAGAAGGGTACGCTGTAATCGACAGGGGACTGAAAAACTTGAGGGTTTGCTTGATGTTTGACATTTGATTTCCTCCAATCGTTTGTGATTTTTCACCCTAAAAAAGGGCATAAAAAAAAGCGGCGGCACCTTATTTCTAAAATGCCACCGCTAATTTGCTAATGGGGGATTCCTTATTTGGTTTTAGCTGTATATATAAAATGAAGCTACGCTATCAGACAACCTATGAATACCCTTAAGAAGCCAATCCAGTTTCTGATTAGCTGCTAGTTGTTTTAAGAGATTATTATTCAAAATGCTATCAATTTCTTGACACTGCCCAAATAGATTAGGTCTACTTTTATTCGCTTTTAACACAAGCTACTTTAATATGGATAATGGGAACCTCATAAAAGCACATCTTAAAATAAAACTATCTCCTATTACAATTTCATTGCTCCTAAATACAATATACTTCGTTTATATTTTTAGCTTTCATTAAAAAACACTGTAGAGCACATATATCAGTTTCAATTTTTCATATAAGGTGTGTATTCCATTTCAAAATCATTACTTTTATTTTTTATATCCATCTGAAAAATGCCAATTCCTAACTTCTGAGAGGTGTGATATAAATTTTTCTTATTCCGTGTGCTACAATCTCTACCTAAATAGATTGCTTTTATCTTAACTCCAATTTGATTTAGCAAAACTCTTTTGCCATGCAATACTTTATCTACATTAGGAACCAATATACGATACTCATTTTCATGTTGCCACGATTTATGTTTTCTGCAAAGATTATTAATCATTAAAAACTGATATAATTTTAAATCGGCATTATCTGGCGGAATTTCACCTTTCGCTGCTGCTGTTGCTAAATAAACAAAATTTCCTATAATAGAAGCAATTTGATTTCGTGTCGTTTCATAAATAATAGGGTACAAAATTATAGGATTTACTACCTCATATTCAATACAAATCCCATGATGATTATTGCCGTAATAAGCCCACATCGGCATATTATTTAGTGGGTGTATATTCCCTTCAGCAGAAAAACTAACTACTAAAAAACTGTTATTGATATAGTCAAGATATTTTTCAAATGTCTCTACTGAATTTCCCGATTTCCTTATCTTATCTTCATCTAAATAAATTGATTTAAACTCAAATGGGTCATTTAAAGTTGAGTATTTAGAAGCCCATATTTTATTTTCTTCAATTGTTTCAATGTTTCTCTTATTAACAGCAGGATTGCCACTATCATAGAATGGCATAAATTTGAAAAGATTTTTAGGTGAATTAGATAGTCTATACTGCTCTGCATTATCAATGCTATCATTTTGAGCTAAAGCAACATACGTATTGACATCAATCATAACAACCCCCATAAACCCCAACAAAATTCATGGTATTCTAAACTATCTCTTTAATTCAATAGTTGACTATGTCTTTTCCTGAAATTAGGTATTCGGGAACTTTTACATCCTTTGCCAATGGATGATTAGCAAAAAATAGTCTGATAGCTCTAATAGCACCATATGTATCATTCATTAGATCAACCTGTTTTTGATATAGACAAACATCATATTTGTTAGAGGTTAATTCATGTGCCGGTTTTTGGCGTAGGCTCCGGATATTTCGTAAAGGTTTTATAATTATCTCTGTAAGGTTTTCTTTAGTACGGATATTTTTACATAACCACTCTTCAAACATTGTTAGGCTTCCTTTTTCTTTACCAGTTTCATCATACCGATTAATGCCGGTAATATATGGAGCCGATTTCTGGAATGTTTTATATGATAAGTTGTGAACAACTAGCTTTTCTAGTACAAGCACAAAGTCATAGTAGTTTTTTAGAGTTGGTAAAAAAATGTTCCTATATCCTTCCGGCATTTCTGAAAAGTGTGTTCCGAATGTTTTATTAAACAACTTTGGAACACCCATTGCTTTGCACTGCTCATTTATCACAATCATTTCGTCAATCAACGCATGAAAAATCCATACTTTTGTTACCCACTTACCATGTATTAGATTATCAACAAAGCCAGAAGCTATTTTGCAATAATCTTGATTAGAAAGTTCAAACCCTTTCCAAAGCATTTGTTTCTGAGGTGACAGCTTTGCTAGATCACATACAAAAACACCTATTGCTCGTTCTAAATGTTCTCCTTCTATATAAGCCATCCCATAGTCTTTTATATATTCATCCTCAATAGTTTTATCTTCACAGTATTCATCTTTCGGATATATATTGCCTCGATATCCACTATCCATGATTAAAAATTTTGGGTTATTAGCATATCTTTCTAATATCTCTATGTTGAAATAGATTATCTTAAATTGTTTCTCGCCTTTTTGTATTAATGTAGTATAAGGGCTACTATAATCAGCAGATATATTTTTAAGTGCTTTACGGGTTGGGTACAGTACAGAATGCTTTGTTCTTCTCGAGATGTTTTCTTTTTGTCGCTCGACAGGGATATTCAAATCGAATCCCTTAATATGCGGATTTAAAACCTCTTTTTCAGAAAGCACTTCAATTACGCCGTCATCAATCAACTCGCATAATATTTTGTAATCATAGTACTTCATTTGATAAATAGGCAACCCGTTAAAGTCATGAGAATTTAAATAATACTCAATTATCTCATTGAGCACTTGTTCTTTTTCTATCATTTCGTCTACCCCTCTAAACAAAAATTGTCAACTTCCCCTAATAGATATAATTATATCATAAATTCTGGAAAACTTGTTGAAAGACTATTTTTTGACTAATTTTTCAGAATATTAATTGCGCTTTCCCTGGCGAGCTATGCCCCCATATTTATCAAAGAAAATCCAGTGAGGCAATTAATGCTTTTCTGGTCGTTTATCTTATAAAGTAAAAACCCGATCATTTTAAAAATAACCGAGTTTTTATCATCATTTTTTCCTTTCAAAACCCACTCATTAAAAACGCCGGAAAGCCTTATCCCATGCGGGTTTCGGCACGTTTTATCTGAACTATGCACTCAACGTGACGTGAGACGATTGAATTGATGTCATTTGAAGAAAAATGCTTCCGCCGTTCGCGGAAACATATCTATTGGGTAAAACACATAATCCTAAATCCATCAAGGTGATAATTCGAATGTTATTTTAAAACTTCTATTGCTTGTTGTATGATGTTTCTTTGAATTATTCGCCTTGTATTGCTCTAAATAATAATTCCATCTCATAATCATCAAGAAATCCTTTAACATAATTCATATTTTTTCTAATAAATATTAGACTTTCATCAATTTCCATAGTCCTTAAAGCATAGAGCCTATCTTCTATTAGTCTTATTGCATCAATCGGATAACCAAATTCTACAAGGTATATACCCAAAGCCGTAGTTACCCCTAACTCAAAAAATCTTATAATTACCGATAAATTAAAGTCATCCATATTATATCCTTTAATTCTTCCAGCTTGCTGATAAATAGCTTCAAAAAGGCACAATAGCTTCGGAACTTCATACTCAATAATATTCTTTATCTGATCAAACACCGTTAAGTACATTCTATCGATATCTTTTTCAGGCTCTGATAAACCATTCTTTAATTGGTATTCCATCAAGCCCTGAAATTTTTCTAAACTATATTTGGATACCACAGCATGATATAAGTTTTTGACTCTATCGTCAATAATTCCTACGTTTGCAATAGAATCAAGTATAGTATTCATCATTCTATTCTGAAGAAAGCTATTTATGTTATATGTGTTCCCAATCAACCCTCTAAAAAGCGCAAAATTTTGTTCTTTTAGAAGATAGTCCAAGTATTTTTCTTGTATATCTCTTGGAAATAAACGGTTCTTTGTAAAAACATTATCCGGAAGTTTTGCCTTATTAAAATTGCTTTCTCTTATTAGCTTAACTCTTTTATTAGACTCAGCTAAATCATCAATAAAAGCATTATCTATATCCACATCAAGTATTGACATATCATCGTATGTAGAAAAATTAAGCTTTAAATCTTCTTGTTGTTCAATTTCTCTTTGCCTCTCATCAATATAAAAAACTCTTCCCACAAAATGGTGATAGTATCTCCCAGCCCGCCCTTTAATATTTTTTAATGCAAAAGGAGTCATAGTATTGCCACCAATGCTATTATTTATAATAATTACATTTTTCGCATTTGTATTTACCCCTTCTATAATAGTCGAAGTACAAAAAAGAAAATCAATATCTCCTTCATCAAACATTTTAAGAACTTCTTTTTGAATATATTTTGGAAACTTACCGTGATGTACACCATATCCTGAAGTCAAAATTTGAATAAGGCTCCAATAATCTGATGTATTAATAGTTTTTCCTTGATATCTGTAATTTAAGCCGTAACGTTTTTTCAAGTGCTCAATAAAGCTGCTGTGCTTTTCAATTACTTTATTATTGACTGGCAAAGATTCAATGATACTTTTAGCATATCGCATCGAGTAAGTTGGATTTGCACAGTAGAAAATTGCTTGTCCAAGTTTATTCTTATCTAAATAAGACGCTATTCCATAGATTTTCTCTTTAGTTCCCAATTTTCCACTCTTAGTATAAAAATCAAGTTCCTTATCACCCGATATAGGATGATGTTCGATAACCTTTTTGTTCCACGCATCTATTTCAATTCTAATTGTTGGTTCAAAATCTATTTGTTTAACAGCTATTTCATTGCTTTTTAAATACTTTTGAAATCCACTTTTCACATTGGTTAAATTTAAATACGGTCCGGCAATATAATACTCTTTAACCATTTTAGATAAAATATATAATGTTATTCTAAATGCCTTTGCCCGATCCCCCTTGTCTTTATTTTGATTATCTGAAGATTCCTTTATGCTATCTTCATCTTTATTAAAATCTTCATCTATTTTATATATCTCATCAAAAAAGAAAAAATCAATATTTAGGTTTTCATGATCCGATAAAAGTTTTAGGGTTCTCTCAGGCGTTAATATGTATATGTTACGAGATGTAACATCCACTTTTGAGTAAACATTATTTATTATGTTATAGTCCAAATCTAAGTCATTAATAAATTTCTTTATACTATATGTATTTTCATTTAACAAAGCAATAGTTGGAAAAACCAGCAGGATATTATTATATCTTTGCTGATTCAAATAGATTATCTCTCTTAATAAAAAAGTCTTGCCAAAAGATGTAGGTGCGCTAATTATTAATCTCTTTCTCTCTAAAGACATATATTCATCTATTATTTCTTTTTGTTTTTTGTCTAACAAATTATTCTTATAGACTTTTGATGCATAAAAGTTTTGAATTGCTTGATTTTTTATATCATATAACCCTTCATTCGATATTTCATCAATACTTATTTTATTAGCACCTTTAATGTAACCAAACATTCTCATTTTTTGAGCGGCATCAAATAGAGCTGCTCTATATAAAGGATCATTTCTATATTTTTCATTATCTGAAATAAAGCACACCAAATTTCTTAGCCTATTGGCCGACTCGGTCGAACCGTCATAAGCATTTATTTCGTTTACGAGTTGATATAAATAATCCATTTATTCAACACCCTTGTTTTTTAAACTTAATTATTTTTTCCCGTAACCCTTTTACATCCAATAAAGGGAAAATTAAAAAAAATATTTCATACTCCAAATCTTTAATAATATCAAAATCTGTTTTATCAAATGAATCAATCATGCTTTCAACGCATTTGTCTAATTTAATATTAAAATCTCTACTATCAGCATATATATTTTCCGTATAAGCCAATAGGCAAGGTATTTTTAGCTTAATATTTCTATTTTTAAGCAGCTGAATTAGAGACACCTTTTTTGTTTGATCATCATAATTCAGCCGGTTACTTTCAAAACAGATTTTATTAACCTCATCTAAAAGCTCACGTAATTCATTTGCTTTTTCTGCTTTATCAGCAATATAAAAAACTGAATCACAAAAGTAATTTAAAACATATTTATTATTCAAGTCATCAACAATACCAGATTTACAATAACTACAAGTGCCTGTTTTAACTTGTCCTAACCATAAAGAGATCTCTTCATCACTTTTTGTGAAGTATAATGCATCGTACCCTTTTATCTCACTATTATCCCCTTGTTGTTTGTATTTTGCTCTGGCAATCAGCTTTTGACTAACCGGTTCAAATACTTGTATTAAAATATCTAATAACACTTCACCAACAGTACCGTCAGTATCAGCATTTTTCCTTCTGGGCAATCTCTGCTCATATGCGTACCTTGCCGCAGCAAATAAATCATCAAGTAAACCAAACTTTTTGCTTTGTTCAACTATCTCATCTTCAGAGAAAGCATAAAAAACCATATTATTAATAATCAGCTCTGCCAATTTATCAATCGCATCATCTGAAACAGTGTGACTGTATGGTTTATATTCATATCTGTGCTTAACCGGGTCATATCTTAATATTACTACCTTTGCCTTATCAACAATATGTTTCTCATATAACGCACGATATTCTTCAATAACTCCCATAACAGTCACCTACTTTACTCTATCTTCAAAATCGTCATAGATACATCATGCTCATAATTTCCCCGCGTGCACTCGTAAACAATAATATTGCTATATAATTGGCCAAACCATACAGAACCCGGCGAAAGATAGAACTGTTTTTGATTTTGCTGATATCGAATCGCTCTGTATGCATGACTTTCTGTGGGAATATTCTTTACTGCTTTTCCAAACCTCTTGGCCGCGTTTGAGCATTTCACTGCGGTAACGGATGTCCCCTTCGAGCATATAAGAATATAAGGTTCCTTCATAAAGTCCAAAATTCTGTTTCCGCACGCATGCTTTGATACATAAAACTGGTTTGCCAAACTACCCATTAAGGTAAAATCAAAAACAGTTCCTGCTAAAAGTGGCTTAAAAAGCGACTCAGGCATTAATAATTCGACTGCGAATTGATTCGCTTCAACTTCTATGGAGGAATAGTCTTCTACAACTTCCATGTCTTGATTTGAGCATCTGAAACTTGACTCCCCATCCAATGTATATGGAGGTTTGTGCCTTAAAAAATAATGGCCAAGCTCATGGGCAAAAGTAAAGTTATGGCGTCCGATATTTTCAATATATGTATTGATAAGGATACCTTTCTTTTCACCTCTGTATATCAACATCCCACTCAAATCCTTTTCCGATGGCAAAGAACATCGCTTTACTTTTATCTTCTCCTGACGCGCAATGTCGTCAAAATGTGGAGCCGGAATGCCCTTTATACCCATTGTTTCCAAAACCCATTTTGCTTTGGCTGACGGACTGTTTGCGTTAAACATCATTCGTCCTCCGCAAACATATCATCAATCGCGTGCATCAATTCGGTGGAAGACTTTTTACTGATTTCTCCACGAGCTGCTAACTGGAGCTGCCCATCTTGTTTTGCCGCCGGGAAGTCTATAATCCTGTTAGCATCCCTTTGTTCAATGGGTTTGGTTTTTACTGCTTTTATTTCCTCGCATAATGCCATTAATTCATCCACTTTGGCAACAATGCGCTGTTGCTCAGCAAGAGGAGGAAGAGGGAATAGAGCATTTCTTCCGTCTTCTGTTCCTAAACGAGGCATTTTTACTCCGTACGAGCGTTCTATCGCATAATCAACAAAAGTAGGACTACGAAGAAAACAAATGGCATATTGTGGATAAATATCTTTACAAAACTGCAAAGGTAATATCTCTGATGAGCAATATCCATCTTTTTCTGCAATTGTTACCTTGTTTAAATATGGCCTGAGTTTACTATATAAAACATCTCCTTTATAAAACACATGTTTCGAACTTTTTGATTTCCTTTCTGCCTTTGTCTTATATTGAACAATTTCACCTGTATCCTTTTGAATATCTTCTAATTCTAATACCCAAGCATCATCTGGAATATTGTCCGGTATAGTACTAATAGTTACACCAAAGTTACATAATTCCCCCAACCTGCACCAAACCCACCCCTCCGGCAAGTCATAGGGGATTTCATCCTCCGTAATAGGTGGCAAAGGTTTTTCTTTTTTGATCTTCCCTTCCTTAACAAGTCGTGCTTTCTCAGCACGGATGCGCTCCAGCAAAACCGAAGCCGGTTCGTCATGTATATCCTGTGGCACAAGTTTTCCCTGTACCGCCGCTTGAAGTATGGATTTAGGTAAATACTCTTCAAAACGACTTTCCAGAGCATCCAATTCCTGCTCAGCTGCCTCTAATTCATCGCATAGTGACATTAATTCATTCACTTTGGAAACAATGCGCTGTTGCTCGGCAAGCGGTGGAAGGGGTAACGGCGTGGACAGGAAATCTTCTTGAGAAACACTCGGCGAATTAAACCCGGAAAGCAATGATAAATAATATGTCTTGACAAATGGAGACAAAAGAAAACTAATGAAATAATTTATCTCAATTTTAATTGGCTTGAACACAACAAAACCCGTACTGCCAATATAGTTTTCTTTTTCATCCTCAACCACTGCAATATTATTTAAATACGGACGCACGAGAGAATAAACAATAAAGCCCTTTTTAAGCACCCTTCGCGCACGAGACGAGAGACTTTTGACAGGGATTTGCTTTACGTCCTTAATACAATATTTTTTATTATCAATTGCATCAATATCAACATAATTTACCAATGTATTTTCGGGTAAATTTTTATGAATATTATTGTTTTCTGCTATCTGGATAAGTTCTCCTAATCTGCACCAGACCCACCCCTCCGGCAAGTCGTAGGGGATTTCTTCCTCCGTAATAGGTGGTAGTGGCTTTTCTTCTTTTATTTTTCCTTCTTTTGCAAGACGAGCTTTTTCAGCACGGATGCGCTCCAGCAAAACCGAAGCCGGTTCGTTATGAATATCTTGAGGCACAAGTTTTCCCTGTACCGCCGCTTGCAATATAGACTGACGCAATTCCGCTGCTTTCATAGCACATCCTCCTGTGCCAAGGCTGTTTGGATCTTTGCGAGAATACTTTCAATTCTCTCTGTTAAAATTGCCTTCTCATTGCGATATTGCGCAATAAATTCATCCGGAGGCAAAATTTCCTCAGTTTCGTGAGGAAAACCACAAAAATCCAAATTATATTCCGCCGCAACGATATCCTCCACCGGAACATATTGAGATACATCGCTCTCTTTGCGATTGTTCCACCATTCACGCACGGGCGCAAAGTGCTCGTCCAACATAGGCTTTGTTTTTGAAAAATGCTTATAGCCTTCAGGCATTTCCAAACGGTAAAACCATACACCTTGTGTGGGTTTTCCTTTTGTAAAGAAAAGCAGGTTTGTATTGATATTGGTATACGGCGCAAACACGTCCTTAGGCAAACGGACAATGGTGTGCAGATTGTTTTCCTCCAGCAGTTTTTTCTTGATAGCAGCTTTTACACCTGTTCCAAACAAAAATCCATCCGGCAAAACCATGCCGCAGCGTCCGCCGTCTTTAAGAAGCGCCATGATGTGTACCAAAAACAGATCCGCTGTTTCCGTGTTTCGTAATTCTGCGGGCACCGACTGAGAAATAGCTTTTTCTTCCGCCCCTCCAAAAGGCGGATTGGTAACAATCACGTCTACCTTGTCAGCCAAGCTATAATCTGTTGTCGGCGTACGCAAGGTATTGTCGTGCCTAATCAATGGCACATCAATACCATGTGCGATTAAGTTAGTAACACACAGTAAAAAGGGAAATGGCTTTTTTTCAATACCTTTGATAGTTTTTTGCAATGTTCTATACTCATCAGCCGTCTTGATATCAAAACGGTCAATGACACTGGTCAAAAAACCGCCGGTTCCACATGCCGGATCAAGAACAATTTCACCTAATTGAGGGTTAACTTTATCTACAATAAATCTGGTAACGGGCCTCGGAGTATAGAATTCCCCAGCTTTGCCAGCGCTTTGCAGATCTTTGAGCATGGATTCGTAAATGCCATTAAATAAATGAGCGGTTTTTACTTCATCAAAATTAATATCAGCGTTTATTTTATTGATAACTTGCCGTAAAAGCGTTCCTGATTTCATGAAGTTATTTACGCCTTCCATGACATCACGGACAAGGAATTTTCGTGGATCTCCATCTGAACATCCAAATTGCGCAACGCCCGGAACATGTTTTCTACATGCTCAATCAGGGCATCTCCGGTAATGCCTTCATCATCTTCAGCCCAGTTTCTCCATTGATATTGCTCGGGAATAACCGGAATATAATCATCCTCTAATTCCCACTCCTGTTCTTTATAATCAAATGCTTTTAGGAACAGCAACCAAGCAATCTGTTCTATGTACTGCGCATCGCCGTTTATACCGGCATCGATACGCATAATGTCTTTCAGTGCTTTTGTCGTATTTGATATAGCCATTTGGCTTACCTCCTCAAATTATGCAACATACAGTTCTTGTTCTAACTCCCGTATAGCCTGTTTGAATTTTTCTTTTCCCCCAAAGATTTTGTTGACAATAAACTGAGGGGTTCCAAACTCTCTTATGGGATTTACCTTTAAAACATCCAGACTCTCTATATTGGAAATGCCCGAATCGGCATATTTGTCCAACAAAGCGTCCAAAACGGCTGCCGCTTTTTCCCCGTATTTAGCAAAATAATTTCGTTTTTTTACCTTATTTGCCCTTTCGCGCCTTGTTAAAGGGGGTTGGTCAAATGCGATATGACACAGCAAATCAAACGGGTCAAATTCATGCCCGATTTGCTCCTGTAATTCCTCGATTAAGATGCCTTGTTCAGCAAGCTCGTCTAAAATGGCCTGCTTGCGTTCCGCGCTGTTCCAAACATGTAAAAAATCATGCAACGTGGCATACTTGCTCAAAACATTACGTTTTGTATAGTCTGTAAGAGATTCCGTAATCAGTTTCCCGTTTTTATCGATGTATTGAACTCTTTGCTTTAAAACAGATACCTCTACATCACCCACGTAGTACTTCTTGCGTTTGCCAGACTCCGAATCGTTATCGATGGCGTAGTCCTTAGGATCCTCTTTTACAAATTGGCTATCGGAATCAGAATCGTGTATATTGCCATTTTCATCAGGTATATATTCATCATCCTGTTCACAAGGCCCGTCAAAGTCCGGATCGGCAAACAATCGCGTAGCATCTCTAAAATCAAAAATAGTAAAAAACACTTTTCCTAAATCTTCACGAATCCGGGTGCCACGTCCTATAATCTGCTTGAATTCAGTCATACTGTTGATGTTGGTATCCAGCACAATATATTTGACGGTCTGTATATCTACGCCGGTTGTCAACAATTTTGAAGTTGTTACTAAAACAGGATATCTGCTAGACACATCGCGGAAATTGTCAAGCTGTTTTTTCCCGATATCGTCATCACCGGTAATTCGCATCACATAACGCTCGTCTTCTTTTACCAAATCGCTGTTCTCATTAATAAGCGCCTGCCGCATGCGATCAGCGTGTTCAGTATCAACGCAGAAAAAGATGCTTTTATCCATTCGAGCGTTGTGAGCTTTCAAATAATTGGAAACCACTTTTGCCACAACTTTGGTACGTTGCTCCAATACCAGTTCCCGGTCAAAATCGGTAATGTTATATTCACGATCCTCTATAATATTTCCAAAACGATCAGTCTGTCCAAGATAAGGACGGAAGCCTTCGGCATCTTTATCAAGCAATACTCGAATTACCCGATATGGAGCTAAAAATCCATCTTCAATACCTTGTTTTAACGAATATGTATAGACAGGTTCTCCAAAATAATCAATATTAGAAACATCTTTCGTTTCTTTGGGCGTTGCTGTTAAGCCGATTTGCGTAGCAGATTTAAAATATTCTAAGACCTCTCGCCATTCACTGTCAGCTTTGGCGCTGCCACGGTGACACTCATCAACGACAATTAAATCGAAAAAATCTGGACTAAATTGACGGAAAATGTCCTTATCGCCTTCGCCTGTAAGCCCCTGATAAATAGCCAGGTATATTTCATATGATTTATCCACATGTCGATGGCGAATAATTGTCATTTTATCTTTAAAGGGAGCAAAATCATTAGTATAAGTCTGGTCAATAAGCGCATTTCGGTCTGCTAAAAATAGAATACGTTTTTTAATGCCCGCTTTCCACAGTTTCCAAATAATCTGAAATGCTGTATATGTTTTTCCGGTTCCTGTTGCCATAACCAGTAATACTCGATTATTCCCTTTAGCAATAGATTCAACAGTGAGATTGATTGCATTTAACTGATAATACCGCGGTTGCTTATCAGGCCTTTCAACATAGTAAGGCTCTGTAATAACCATTTCTTGCTTTTCATCTATGCCTTTGTATTGCTTATACATCTTCCATAGTGTTTCAGGTGAGGGGAATTCAGAAATGGATAAAATTGTTTCGCGATCACTATCCTCACTATTGCGGTTATGAAAAGTGAAGCCGTCACCATTTGATGTAAATACAAACGGCACACGCAATTGTTCGGCATAACCTAATGCTTGTTGCATTCCATCCGATATTGTATGATTGTTATCCTTTGCTTCAATAATAGCAAGGGGAATGTGTGGTTTATAGAAAAGGACATAATCTGCATATTTAGCCTTATCTCTCTTATAAGACCCGCCGCGAGCTATAATTCGCCCTTTTGTAATAGCATATTCTTCACGGATTTGAACATCAGTCCACCCAGCAGCTTTAATAGCCGGAGTTATAAACCTTGTACGTATTTCTTGTTCAGTAAGTGATCTCTTGTCCATTTTCTCACCACACAAAATAAGTATTTTAATTTTCGGTTTTCGTTTTTATTCGAGCATCTCTCGGTTTCTCCGCATCTTTTGGTATCGCCCATGCCCAGCCCAGGCGCACAGCGCCCTTTATCCGGCCCTGCTCGCATAAGACCTGCACTCTGCGCGGGGATATATTCCATTTTTCAGCGGCCTGTTTCGCCGTTAAATAATCCATCACGAATACCTCACAGCACACAAAACTTCAATCTCCATTATCCGTATTGAAGAGTTTTTTAAACAGATAATTTTAAGTTTATCAGTTTTGTTTTGACTCAATCGACTCAACCTAAAGCATCTTTAACAGACTGATAATCCCAATAATACTTCCCGTCTTTGTAGTAACACATGGCAACATGAGTGCCTGTATTCTTTACAGCATCTGGACATTTAGATTTATTTACTGTTGCTGCGTTGTACAATACAACAATTTTTAATCCATCCCGAACAGCCTTATCGCACTCGTATTCTATGTAGCTACGATAATCCACAGAATACCCACGCGCGCAACCTTTTGTCCAACTGTTGTAACTATTGCAATATTGGCATCCTCCGCTTCTAACAGTCTTTGTGTTTTCTCCGACAATAAGTACGAAAGTCTTTGAAGCGTCAAGCCTAATTCCAAGCGAAGCTTTAATACTGCAATTTAGACTTCCGTCTCTGGCTTGTGTCAAATCGTGAGCATCAGTAAACGACAAACTCCAATGGTCACTATCATTCCATTTATGTAGCTGATCCACGGCATCTTTATCTCCGGTCCAATCCGCCGCAATATAGGTCTTAGTCCTGTAAGCCATAGCTAAATAACCCCTTTCGTTTCATAGATATTTATTTCTTGCATAACATCCTTCGTCAAAAGGATAGTTATTGGCTGATTAATATTCTCACCGCTTGCCCTCAAAGTACAAAGCATGCATTTTAACAGGTCGAGGTTTGACTTCTCCGGAATATCATCAAAACTTGTTATTCCTGAGCCTATTAGAGGGAGAAAAACTGGTTTATTCGCATAAGTACGGCGTATCTCTTTCCACATTGTCAATAAACAGCGTTCATATTCAGGTTTGCTAATATGTGCTACGTTTTGCTCGTTGAAATGAGAAAAGGCTAATAACATATAATCTTCATAGGTTATGATACGGCCAAGTGGATATGCAAATCGATTACCCTTTTTATATTTTTTGAGATCTGAGTGATCCTCATTGGCTGATATTATTACATCCTTCAATTTTTTTAAATCACTAACGTGTTCATTAATGAAAATACCATTAAGAGTTGTGCTTGATATTATCACGTCATCAACAGTGGTATCAAAATACTCATTGAATGGAATTACTTTCCACCCTTTTGCATCAAAAATATTACCTTGCTTAATGCTTACAGAAATACCGCGGATTTTTATCGTAATACCTTTCCTCACAGTCAAACTAAGTATTACCCGTAAGATAACTAGGAGAAATGCGTACACAGCAAGTATAACCAATAGACGATTCCACCATTTTTGGTTACTTATAATGCTATCAAGAGAAATTCCTGCAACTCCCATAAATGTTGCAATGACAGCGAAAATAGTTGAACCCAATACGGCACTGTCTTTCCATATTTTAGGTATTGTTTTTATTGAAAACATCATTGCCTGTCCTTCCCTAAGTCTTTAAGACTTTTTCGTTCAAAGCGTGCGAAAATATATATGGTAGATTATCCTTCCCATTGCTATATTCCGGGCCTCTAAATATGCGCACATCTATAAGCAACATTTTTAAGTGAATTATAATTCCTTCAAATTCTACATGATTATATCAAAAACCCTTCCCTTGTAAGGATCGAGCATTTCAAACCAATGATTCCGATGTGGAAGTTTTCTTTGCCTTTGCCATGCTATTTTTCTCCTCTATTTTTTATCTGTTTTTATTCGAGCATCTTCCGGCTTCTCCGCATCCTTCGGTATCACCCAGGCCCAGCCCAGACGCACAGCGCCCTTTATCCGGCCCTGCTCGCATAAGACCTGCACTCTGCGCGGGGATATATTCCATTTTTCAGCGGCCTGTTTTGCCGTTAAATAATCCATCACGAATACCTCACAGAACAGAAAATTCCAATTTCCATTATATGCGAAGAAACGAATAATTTCAATATGCTTGCAGAAAAATTTACAATTAGAGCGAAAAACCGCCGGCCAAAGCCTTTAAGCCTTGACCGGCGGCATGCTTTCATATATTAGCCATATATCTCCACGCTCACTTCCGTCCCCGTCTTAAACTCCACCGTCAGCCTGCCGCCATATACCGTCACCCTGTTGACAATCCTTCTGACCAGCTTGTCGTCAAACTCGAAGAGGATGCCGGACTGGCTGCTTAAGAATTCCTCCATCTCGGCTATCCGACGTCGCTTGCCGCAAAGGTCGGCGCTGCCGGCAAGGATTTTTCCCTTGAGTTCCCGCAGGCGGTAAATCTCTTCAACCACCGCCTCATAGTTCTGCCTGCCGCTTGCCAGCCGGACAAGCTCGTTTTGCAGCTGCGCAAGCTTTGCCTCGATTTCATCAATGCTCCGCCCGGCTCCTTCGCCTATGACGGTTTCTACGTTTTTCCGCATGGCGGATATAAAATCCTCCTTGCCGAGCACCAGCTTGTTTATCGCCTTCACCACGCCGCGCTTGAGATCCGCTTCCTTTATGCTCTGCGAATTGCATTCGGGCGTCCTGCACTCAATCCTCCTGATGCACCTCCAGACCGGCGTCGCCCGGTTGCCGTAATACCAGGTAATGCGCCGGTACAGTTCCCCGCAATCGCCGCAAAAGACAATGCTTGAAAGCGCGTACTTGCAGCTGTAGCACCGCATTTTCCCGCCGATGTCGGTGAAAGGCTTGGCCCGCCTCGCAAGCTCCTCCTGAACCTGCATGTAAACGTCCCTCGGGATAATCGCCTCGTGGCTGTTTTCCACATAATACTGCGGGACGATGCCGTTGTTGATTACCCGCTTTTTGGTCAGGCAATCGACGGTGTAGGTCTTCTGAAGAAGCGCGTCCCCCATGTATTTCTCGTTTTTCAGTATCTTCCGTATCGTTTCCGGCCGCCACTTGGGCTTGCCCGCCGCCGTAAGGATGCCGTCGGCCTCAAGCCCTTTTCCTATCTGCAGAAGGCTTGAGCCTTCAAGGAACTCGCGGAAAATGCGCTTGACGATTTCCGCCTCCTCCGGCACAACCACAAGCTGCTTGTTTTCGTCCTTGGTATACCCGAGGAAGCGGGTGTGGTTGACCTTTATCTCCCCCTGCTGGTAGCGGTACTGTATCCCCAGCTTTACGTTTTGGCTTAGCGATTCGCTCTCCTGCTGGGCAAGGCTGGCCATGATGGTAAGCATGACTTCGCCCTTGGAATCCATGGTGTTGATGTTTTCCTTCTCAAAAAACACCGGGATGCCTTTGTCCTTAAGCTGCCGGATGTATTTCAGGCAGTCGAGGGTGTTGCGGGCAAAGCGGCTGATGGATTTGGTGATAACCATGTCGATTTTGCCCGCCATGCATTCCTCGATCATGCGGTTGAATTCCGCCCTCTTCTTCGTGTTGGTGCCGGAGATGCCCTCGTCCGCAAAGATGCCGGCCAGCTCCCACTCCGGATTGCCCTGTATAAAAGAAGTGTAATGCTCGATTTGCACCTCGTAGCTGGAGGCCTGTTCCTCCTCGTCGGTGGAAACCCGGCAGTAGGCCGCTACCCGCAGCTTATGCCTGGCATTGTCCTCCGCCGCCCGGTGCATATTTCTTCGCGCCGGTATGACCGACACGTTTCTTGCCGTCTGCAGCATCCAAACTCAACTCCTTTCCGCAGATTTTGCCGTTTATAAGCTCAAACTCTGCCTTGCCCCCGCAAACCGTTATGCGCCGGACTACGCTTTTCATATACTCCCCGTCAAAGACCGGCGGAGCTTCCGCGATCAGCTTTTTAAGCTTCCTTGTCAGATAAGCGCAGTCGTCTATTTCGATCAGCGAATATGCGTATTCGGCCTGCCGGAACGGGTCGTCATATTTTGGTTCAATAACCGGCGCATCCTTTTTCGGGCCGTCCTGCAAGGCGGTCAAATCGATTGACCGCATAAGCTCCATAAACGCTTTTTCAAATGCCGCCTCTGGGATCATCGGACAATCCTTATGCAAAACGCGCCGCTTTGCGCGCCTGCTGCAGTTCCACCGGTTTCTGCCGCCGTCGGCATAGCGGCGGTATGCGCCGCCGCACTTTTCGCAGAATACAAGGCCCCAAAAAGGGGATATGTTTTCTTTGTCCTGTGCAAAGAAATTCTTGTCCCTGCCAAGGCTTCTTTCGCGCCGTTTCCGCTCCTCCTGCGCCCGGTCAAAGGTTTCCTGAGATATAACGGGAGGATAAAAGCCGTCGCCAAGGTATTTTCTGTCCCGCAGCATCTTTCCCAGGGTCGCCTGCGCCCGGTGGATGCCGTTTTGCCTTGCCGCTTCCTGCTGCGACGCCCCGTCAAGGTACGCATCAAAAAACGCCCTTACCCGCTGCGCCTCGTCCGCATCCAAAACGGCTTGCCCGTTTTCGATCCTGTATCCGTAAGGTATATGCCTCATTATCTTTCCATCCTTTCCCGCAGGACAAGGCCGCACTTCAGGCGGAAGCCGATTTCAACAGGGGAGAAGACCGTCATGCCGTCCACAAAGCGCTCGAGGAAATCGCCGTCAAATTCCTCCATATATCCCCGACGGGAAAGATAGCGGCAGACCTCCTCGGCCGATGAAACCGCCGAGAATTCGCTTATCGCGGCTAAGAGCGCCGCTTTTTCCTTTTTCAGCCTTTCCGCCTCCAGTTTTAGCGCGTTTGCCTGCGAATTGAAAAGAGCGGGCTCGAGATAGCCTTTGGCCATAAGGCCCGCCAGCACCTGCGCCCGCTCTGAATTTTCACTAATCAGCCTTTCGATCTCGTGCATCCTTGCAAAATACCCGTCGCCGTCCTGCCTGCGCAGCGCCTCTATTAAAGGCTTCAATACCATGTCCAGTCCGGAATAAAGCCGGTTTGTCATGTTGACGAAGGCTTTTCTGATGTGCTCCTCCCGCACAAACAGCATGGAACAGGTATTTTTATCCTGGATATGCGTGCCGCAGCACCACGATACATATTCGCTCCTCCTGCCCGCGTGGTGGATCCTTCTTTTAAAGGTTCCGCCGCACTCGCCGCAGATGATCCTGCCCGAAAAAGGATAGCGCGCGTTGTATTTCCGCCCGTCTCTCACTATGCCTTTTTCCCTGGCGTGCTGGGCGAGCATCCTTTTTGCCGCCTCGAAATCCTCGCGGCTGATGAGCGGCTCGTGGTGGTCCTTCATGTAATACATGTCCAGTTCGCCGCCGTTTTTGCGCCGCCGAAAATTGTCGTCGGTGAAGGTTTTCTGCAGAAGCAGGTCGCCTATGTACCTTTCATTCACCAATATGCCGCGGATGGTTCCGGCAGACCATGGTTTCCCGTTTCGTCCGGCAATTCCGTCCTCATTCAGCCCCTTCGCGATTTTATACACGCCCATGCCGGAAAGCGCCTGCTCAAAAATGCGCTTTATGACGGGCGCTTCCTCGGGGTTTGGGACAAGGGCGCCGCCCGACTTGCCGTATCCAAAGGGAGCCACGGCCTGCCTGAACGTCCCGTTTTGGAACCTTTTCCTGACTCCCCATTTGTTGTTCTGCGAGATGGAAACCGATTCGTTTTCCGCAAGGCTGCTGAGCACCGAAAGCAAAAGCTCGCTGTCCATGGAGCCGGTATTGATGTTTTCCTTCTCAAAATAGATGAAAACGCCAAGCTCCGAAAGCCTGCGGACAATTTCAAGGCAGTCGGCGGTATTTCTCGCAAACCGGCTGATGGATTTGGTAATGATAATATGCTTCTCGCAGTCCCGCAAAAGCCTCTGAAGCCCGTCGCGGTTTTCCTTTTTGGTGCCGGAAATGCCCTCGTCGCAGTACAGCCCGGCAAACTCCCACTCCGGATTGTCTTTGATAAGCTTCTCATAGTGCTGCTTTTGCGCCTCAAGGCTTAAAAGCTGGTCGTCATTGTCGGTGGAAACGCGGCAGTAGGCCGCCACCCGAAGCTTTAAGGATGAAACAAACCTGTCTCCGCCCGCTTCTATCTTCATTACTTTTCGCATCATTTTCACCTCCTCCCGGGGTGGACATGATACCTCTGAGCACTAACAATAGCAAGACAATTACGCCATCAGCCGCGCCAGCTTCGGCGAGAAAGATCTGCGGTTTAATTCGTCGATTTTGTGGAATTCATCCGGTGTGACCAAACCCTGGTCAAGCATCTTCTGCAGGATTTTCCGGGAACGCCAGTAATCCAGCTCCCCCTGCAGCTCCTCCGGCGACATGGCAAGCTTCGCCTTTTTCACATAATCCTCGAATCCCTCCGGATGTACAAAAACCGTTCCCGCATGCGCCACAATAAACACCTCCCTGATTATTAAAACGGGAGCGGCCAAACCGCCGCTCCCGCTGTCATGATATTGTATCAATTGCCCGCACCTTATTTCGGTGGTATCTTCAAAACCTGCCCCGGATAAATCGCAGTCGAGGACAGGCCGTTCAAGGACATAATCTCCGGATACCTCGCCCCGCTGCCGAGCTGCTTTTGGGCAATGCTCCAAAGGGAGTCGCCCTTTTGCACAATGTACGGTTTTGAATTGCCCGCAGCCTCAAGCAGCTTCTTTACATCGGCGCGAAACGCATCCATGGACTTTCCGAACCTCGCAAACCAATGCATGACGTCGCTGTGGTTGGAAGCAATGCCCAGCCTGTAACCCTCCGAATGGCAAATGACATTTTTCTCGGTCAGCCCATACTCCTTGCAGAGATGCGCGCAAAGCTCCGCGGCTTCCTTGCAGACGGCTGCAAAATATGAAGCGTCGTCCAGCCCGTCCTCGCAGATTTCGAACGAAATGTGCGTATCGTTGCCGGAGCCTCCGCAGTGCCATCCCCGCATATTCCACGGAAGCGTCTGGTAGGCGGCAATGCTGCCGTCGGCCAGCTTGCCGATGAAGGCATGGACACAGACCTGCCGCCCGTCCGGCTTATCCTGATTCCAATGGTTGTTGTACTGATTTTTGCCGAGCAAGCCGTCATCCGGGCCGACATAGCGCTTGAGCCATGGATTGTTTGCCCCGGTGGAATGCACCATGATGCCCTTCGGGATAATAGTGCGGCCCGCTTTGTAGCAGGCGTTGTTCGTCAGAATGAGTTTATGCAGGTTCATTTACTCGTCCTCCTTTTCGCTGCGGTCGTGAAGCTGCTCCAAGACCGCCTTGAGCTTTTCGGGAACCGGCAGTCCTATGTGCGCGGCGTTTTCCAGTATTGAAATCCCCTCGTTGCTGAGATAAAAGAAAATCACCGCCGTCCGCACCGCGCCGCCGTTTCCAAGCACCTGGCTGTCGATGATGTGTCCAACGCCCGCCATCACAAAAATGAGCACCTTCTTGAAGATGCCTTTCGCTCCGATTTCGCTGGACAGCTTTCTGTCAACAATGGCGCACATCACGCCGGTCAGGTAGTCGATAGCCACAAAGGCGATCAGCGCATACAGAAAACCGTCCAGCCCGCCGAGAAACCAGCCGAGGAAACCGCCGATGGCGGCAAAGGCCGCCTGCACCCAGTTCCATACCGTTTTCATTGTCTTAAACCTCCGTTTCAATCAAATTTGTCATATTAAAAAAGCGCCCTGCATTTAAGCAAAGCGCCGTATATATAAAGACTGCCAACCTATATTTGCTTCGGGAGCGCCTCCCAAAGCCGCATATCCTCCTGCCCGAGCGACCAGAGGGCAATGCCGCGAAGCTTCCAGCGGTAAGCCGCTTCGTTCGCCCAGTACACCAGACTATCCACATCCTGATAATACAGGATGGAAAAGCCGTCCGCGTCGCCGAGAAAGAGCCGGGATATCCAGATGTTGACGTCCTTCGGGATGATTTTGACGGGATAATCATTGCCGCAGGAAAGCTCCAAAAGCTGCGAGTGGAAGAAATCATAGTCCAGCGATATATCCTCGCTGCGGGTAGCCGATTCCTCCACATCGCTGGTGACCGAGAACACCTGAAACTCCTCGTCCCATGAAACGCCCGTCCGGGGAATTCTTCCGAAGCTTGCTGTTGTGCCGTCGGGAAGCTCGGCGTCAAAGCGTTCATACGGCTCATATACCCACGCATCCCCCAGCCGCAGCAGTTCGCATACCGTCCGGTTGTCCGAGCGGATTCCCGCATAGCCGCTCGCATTGCTGACAGCAGCCGTAAATCGCAGGATTGAGCTTGCGCCGGAATAGACCCTGACCGTATTGCCGCGCTTTCGCATCTCAACGGTGTAGATGTTCGGGTTTGTGCGGATCTCGCTGTCCGGAGTCTTAGAAACACTTGTGGAATAACTTCCAAGCAGGGAAGCGCCTTGGTACAGTTCGACTCTCTGCGTGTCGTAATTGAGGCAGCAGAAAATATCGCCGAGGAATACTCCCGCCCGGCCGCCGCCGTTTTGCGGGAAGGCCAGCCTTGCCCTGATATGGACGTCGGAAAACCCGCCGTACTTCCATGCAAGCGCGCCATGTCCCTCAAGCTGGGAATAGGGGCGGTCGGCAGCGCTTTCCGGATCCTGCCACACACTCCACTCTCCGGAAAGGATAGTCCAGTAGCTTTCCGGAAGTATATTCCTGTCCCGAAAGTCCTCGTACCAGATAAGCGCCGAGTCGGGTTTTCTCCGCAGCATTTCAAAGGTCAGCTTAAAGCCTCGATCAGGCTCTGCCATCACGCCGTTGACATCCTTGAACTGTCTGGGTGAGAGCATATATGCCGCCTCGCCCGCAAAAGGGGGCTCTGCAAAATTGCTGCAAATCCTGAAACCGTAAAACTGGACTCCCGGCACTCCTCCGCTTATGCTGACAGCGTGCGCACCTGCCGAAAGAAAGACACCTTTAGCAAGGGGCAGCCAGCAAAGCCTTCTCCAGTACGGCCACCACAGGCGGTTTTCGCTGAAGGTCTTCGCATTCCCGTCCAGGGAAACCACAATCGCGTTTTTGTCCCAATAGGGAAAGCAAAGGCAGACGGCGATATCGTAATATCCCGCTTCCGTTATCTCAAACCGGTACTCCGCCGACGCCTGGGCATCTCCAAGCGAGGCCATGCCCTCCGCCACGATGACATTTCCCTCATACCCGTCCGGAACGCCGTTTCTGTCAATATAGACGATCCCGAACTCCGCTCTCTGCTCCTTGCCGTAGCCTGTCAAATACCTCCGCCTGTTGTATACACCCTTTTGCAGAGGGTACTCCCAGGATACGGCATCCCATCCTTCCATATAGTCGTATACATGTGGCAGCGCCCACGGCACCTTGTTGTAGTCGTCCCAATAGGCGACAATGGGAATAAACGGCTGGGGCGGCGCATCATCGGTAAAGTTGTAAACCCCCGTCATCCAGTATTTGGCCGCATAGTAGGTGTTGGACACTCCGCGATAGGTGACCCCGAGGTTTTCGGGCGTATCGTGGATCCGCCAGTTCCAGCCGTAGGCAGGCAGTCCCATGAATATCTTGTCCGGCGACATGGCAGTAACGGCATAATCGTATATGCCCTCCAGCCAATCCCGGGGAGATACTGGCCCGGGAGCGGAGCCCGCCCACGCCATGCCGTAGCTCATAATGGCTGCAGTATCACAGTACGGATCGAGGTCTGAATAAACGCACCAGTTTTCGCCACCAACCGAACCCTGAACTCCGGTCATGCCGGGGAGACAGATGTTGACGAGTTTCTGCGGGTTATATGCCTTTACGGTATTATAGATATCCCTAAACAGCGCGTTTGCCGCATCCCTGTTTTCATATCCGCCGCCGCGCTCCAGGTCGATGTCCACCCCGGCGCACCACGGATACTTGTTCATTATCCTCACGATCTCTGTAAGAAACTTGTCCTTTGCGCCGTTTTCATTGTTGCGAAGCGCAGTAAATATGCCGGCTGTTCCATGATTCATAATGGTCAGCAGCCACTTGATGTGCGGCCATTTTTGGATATACGGAAGCATGCTGCTGATGCTGGTGCCGGTTTCGGTGATTGTGCCCGTCGCATCAACTTCAAAGGTAAAAATCCCTACCGTATCAAAGCGGTCGCCGTAATCTGAAAGAGCCTGATACATTCTCGCATTGCCCATAAAGCTCCACACCATGCACCGCTTGCCTTTCAAATAATCCCTCACAGGCGCTCACCTCCATCCTGCATCTCCTGAAATTCAAAGAGCACCCGTGCCGATTTCCTGTCCTCCAGTTTGACCGTATGCTTGCTGTCCCACGCCGCCGTATACTGATAAAACCCATCCTTATGAGCTGGGTTTCCGTTTTTAAGGCACTGGCGGGCAGACGCCAGCAGCGCCAGCTCGTCGCCAGCGTTCACCGGATCAAGAAACCTCGCCTTGTGCGCGCCCATGCCCTGGGAAAGCTCAATGCTGCCTGCCGCCATGTCCTGTACGGGATAGATATAGCAGTCAAGACCTGCAGATGTTTTTCCCAGGTTGAATAAAATAACCGTTTCCGCTGTCCGCACCACGCCGTTGTAATGGCGGGGCGGGACAGTTTCTCCGTTTTCCCTGAACTTCGCCAGCATTTTGCCGGTGTGGACGGTGTACCCCGTCAGCCGGTCGCCTTCCTGAAACTGCAGGTCGGTAAAATAGATTGTGCCGGTACAGTCGGAAAGCTTAAGCGTCACAGTCACGCCCGCCACATGCTTATCGCTTTTTATCTGTATGGTTTCCGCAAACCTTGAAAACTGCATCCATTTCACCTACCCGTCCAATGTCCACCGGATCTCGCACACATGCCCGACCCAGCCGGTGGCCACCGAGCCGCCCTGCAATAATAAGTCGGTGAAATACACCGTGCCGGTGCAGTCGGTGACGCACAGCCGGACGGTGATGGATTTTACCCTGCTCCCGCTTTTGGGAGAAATATTGTGTGCAGTCTGATTGAAATACGCCATATCCGCCGCCATCCTTTAAAATAAATCAATAAACCTTGTTTCCGTCGTGCCGTCCTCATATTCAATGACCATTTCAACGCCAACCTGGCCGTTTTCACCTTTTTCAAGATTTTCAGACGCGATCTGCGCAGAAAAGGTGTAGCTTTTGCGCGTTGCCGGGTATACCGTCTGAGACAGGCTCTTTGTCATGCCTAAAACGCCCTCCGCTTTAAAGGAAGCCGTTCCCGAAACGCCGTTTTCTGTGTCCACCTCAAAGCCGGAATTCACCCAGTAGGCAAATCCGTCGTCCGCCCGGGAGTTGCGCAGGTGGTTGAAAGGCACCATATCCTTGATCTCCTGACGGTCGAGGAGATCGGTTGAAGACAGCGTGTCCGCCGCCTTGTCCCACTGCGCCGAAGAATCGCCAAGCTCCCGAAGTTTTGTGGAAAGCTCGATCACCGTTTTCCATGGCTCCTGAAGGTTGTACTGCCGCCGCACGACGCGGGTCTTAACGGAAAGGCCCAGTTCCTTGTCGTCCACCGTCACAATGTCTCCCAGTTTCCACGCTTCATGCTCATAGCCTGTCAGCGCCGACAAATCCATGGCCGACAGCACGTAGGAAACGCGGGGCCGCGAATATTCCGCAAGCCGCATCCGGGCATATTCCAGCATCTGATACGGATTGCCGAATGACGAACAGTCGAGCGCCGATACCCGCACCTCGCTGGAGAAGCTGTAATCTTCCACATAGTCCTTGCCGCCGTTGATGGAAGCAAAGGTCATGCCGTCCTTTCCGTAGGCATAAAGCCTTGTCACTAATTCCCGCGTATCGACCACCCGCTGGATGCTTTTCAGGTTCTTTCTATATGAAAAAAGCGCTCCGCTGTCTGTGCCGCTGAATGCAAGCAAGTGCACCAGCCGGTTGGCGCTGTCAAAAACAATGTCGCCGCCATAGATGTTCTGTACAGCTCGAAGGATGGACAGCGCATTTTTCTCGGTACACTGCCATGTCCGCTTCGCTGTTACGGTAACATTTCCCACCGACCATCCGGTGCCAAGCAAAGCATATTTCATCGGCACATCGGCGGTATCTGCGTTAAAGTCCGCAGGTTCCTTTTCCGCGCTGAAAGACAGGTCGTAAAATGCCGCCTCGGCGTAAACCTGCGTAATTATGCGCCCGTCCTCGCTCTTGTTGTCCGTCAGGGTGCGGATCCGGTAAATATCGCTTGCGATCTGCACCTGTTTTTCGTTTTCCAGCGCGCTTCTTTTCGGATCATGGAACGGAAGCTTGAACTCCAGCGTATCCGCGCCGTTTACCTCGCCGGTGACGATAATGTCAAAGGCGTTTTCAAGGACGGCTTCCCATGAGCCGTTTTCGTCCAAAACTACAGGACGGGCAAAACCGAGCTTTTCATAGGGCGGCTTGGGGATGTCATGAAGCTGGATTTCCAGCAGCTTCGGCGTCCTCGACGGATCGCTGCTGGAAAGGGTAACCCGGAACCGGATAAATTGCCGGTTTGGAGACTGAAGCTCGCCGCTGGCTCCCACCGCCTGCCATGCCGACCATTCCGCAAGGTCGTCGCTCGTACTGGTCTCCACCAAAGACACCGACGTTATGCCTGCTGCATATTCGCTGGTTACCGCCACACGCCCGCTGCCGGACAACGCGCAGGGCGCTGCCTTGGTATACAGCACGCCGCTTGCAGGATAAACGCCATTTGCCGCTTTAAGCATAACCGCTCCCGGCTCCGTCAGGCCGTCCACGCTTGCGGCGCTGTCTGCGCCGTTGGCCAGCAGCGCGTTCTTAAAATGCTGCGCCAGGTCGTCGATGGTCAGGCGCGAATCGGTCTCCAGAAACCAGTCGTCAAAGCCTCCGGCGAAATAATAGGTGTCGGCGTGCATGCCCATGACGATATTCGCCGTACAGTTCGGGTTGAGCGTACCGGTGAAGGTGCGCTTGGGTGCAATCCAAACCGCGCCGCTGCCCCGGTCGCAGAGGATAATCTGCGACGTCTTGGCAGTCACCTCAATGACGGCCGCGATGAAGTACCAGCCGCCGTTGATCATGGAGAAGCTCGGCGTTTCGCTTTGGTCAAGGATCAATGAGCCAGCAGAGTTGTAGAGCATCATGCGCGGCCTGCCCTGATAGAGGGACACATAGAAAATCGGCTGGCCGGGCCCCTGGCGGGTGTTAAAGATAGGGCAATATGTCTGCCCTACCGAATAGGTGGTGGGGTTGATCCATCCGCCCACGACAATCTTCTCGCCCAGATTGCTGAAAAAGCTCCCGTCGTTTGCCGCTATAAGGTGGGTCTTTTCCGAAGTTGGGTTGACGATGTTTTGCCTGAAATATCGGCCTAACTTTCCTGCAATAAGGTTCGCCGAAGTGCCTGACCAGCCGGAAACGGTAAAATGCCTGCCATGCCCGGACGAATCTAAAAGCCGCAGATTTCCGTCCGGCGCGCTTTCGTTGAAACGCCATAAAGCGGACGTCCGCGCGGTTGCAGGAAACTCCCCTGTAAAATCCTCCTGCCTTGTTAAAACCGACTTTATGGCCATATGCTCACCTCCATCTGCTTTTTGCCTGTATTTTAAGCTCCGTAAAAGCTGCGTTTGCCGCCGCAATCTCTATATTGTTCAGGCCCTTCCTGAGGATCGGGAAGTTCAGCTCCTGCAGGCAGGGCAGGCCGTTGCGCAGGGTGTTTCCGGCAGCATCCGTCACCTTTGCGGTCACCATGCCGGAATCAATGACGAGCGTTTCGCCCTCCGCCAGTGTACCGATGACGCGCAGTTCCTCGCCGTTGGTTATGAGGGATATATAGCTTGAAGAGGATGCGGAGATCACGCCCTTCAAGAGATATACCGGCTCGGAATCGGCGTTTCCCGCAAGCCTCTCCGCCGCATGCGTTCCCGTTCCGGAAAGAACAAACACCTCATCCTCAATCGCATAGGCAAACGGGTCGGGGCAGACAAAACGAAGTTCGAAGCTTCCGGCAGTGCGCAGCAGCCGCTCGCAGTCCACCGCCTCCGAGAGCCGCGCCTTGAAATACCTGTCGGGCACGTCGTCGAGGATAAGCTGCTTAAGCCCGTTTGCCGGATTCAGCCATTCCGCCGCGTTATCCAGCACCGAAACCAGATCCGCAAAACTGCGCCGGGGAAGCACGCTGCAGCTTATGGTGATGGTTCGCTCGGAGATGTCGCATCCGAAATCCGCTATACCCGCTTTACCCGACACAGTTTCAAAGGAGTTGCGCAGGGCAGGGGACACCTGCCAGCCCGTTAGCCTGGCCCGTATTTTCATGCTTTGTGATGAAATGCCGTTATAGATAAACCCCATATGATCACTCCTTATGCTGTGCTGAAGCGCCCCTGCGCCCTTGATCCGGTCTGCATCAGGTTGTACAGTTCCTGCGAAATCCTGCGGATATCGTCCTCGCTGCGCACGATCATCTGCTGAACAACGACCAGCGGGCCGGAAGCTGAAGCGGCGGATCCGCCGCGTCCGTTTACGCTAATGTCAGGCGAAATATTAAAGTCCGTCGGCACCGCATTTTGCATATCGTCCGCCACTCTTGCCATAGCCTTGTCGAAGCCCTCTCCGATGCCCTGCGCCATATTGCCGCCGATGCCTTCAAAAACGGTGGACGGTGAGCGGATGCCAAGGAAATTTTTCACGCCGTCGACAATGCCGGAGAAAAAGCTGCTGACCTTGTCCCACAGCCAGCTTCCGAGGCTCTTGATGCCTTCCCAGATGCCCCTGACAATGTTCCTGCCGATCTCGACCACCGAAACAACCGCCTTGCCCAAGCCTTCAAGAATGGCCGCAACAATCTGCGGAAGCGCCTTGACCAGCTCAGGGATGGCTTTGATCAGTCCAACCGCCAACTGGACGATGAGCGTTATGCCCATCTCGATGATTTTCGGCAGGTTGTTGGTAATATAGTTGACGATGGACGCAATGATCTCCGGCAGCGCCTCGATAAGTTTTGGCAAGGCATTCAAAAGGCCCTGCGCTAATCCCTGTATGATCTGAAACGCCGCGTCGAGGATTTTATCCATATTACCAAGAAGCACCTCGGCAATGAGGAGAATGGCTTCCACGACAGCCGGGATCAGTTCCGGAAGCGCCTCTCCGATACCGGATGCCAGCGCAGCAATCATTTGAACTGCGGCTTCCACCAAGGCAGGCAGGTTATCGATTATGCCCTGCACCAGCGCCATTACAAGCTGCAGCGCGCCTTCTGTTATCTGCGGCAGGGCGTCGATTAAAGCCTGCAGCAGCGTCATGACAATCCGCACCGCCGCGTCAATAATGATCGGGAGATTGTCCACAATAGCCCCACCGATGGAAGTCACGATATCCAAGCCCACCTGAATGAGGTTCGGCAGGTTTTCCATCAGCATGCCCACAAGGCTTCCCACCGTATTGCCGATGACCTCGCTTATCTTCGTCCAGTCGCCGTTGGCTTCAGATAATCCACGAGTAAATTCCCCAAGAAGCGCAACTCCGTCGTCGGCCAATATCTGAAGCTGGGGGAGCAGTACGGTGCCCAGCATGTTCTTGGCCGCTTCGCCGCCCGCTTTGAGACGCTGGATGCTGTCGTCAAATTTTCCAAGGGCGTTCAGCGAATCCTCGCTCATGACCGCGCCCATGCGCCTGGCTTCCTCGGTAAGTTCCGCTATGCCTGCAGACCCCTGCGCGATCAGGGGGTTTAGTTCCTGCGCGCTTTTACCGAAAATCTGCATGGCCAGCGCGTCGCGCTCGGTTTCGTTGGATACCTTGCCGAGGGCGTCTATGGTTTCCCAGTAGACTGTTTCACCGTCGCGCAGGTTGCCGTTGGCGTCTGTGACCGAAATGCCGAGCCGCCGGTAAGCGTCCGCGATCTCGCCGGTGCCTTTCCGCGCGGAAGACATGGATCTGACGTTCTTTGCCATGCTGCCGGTTAAGGTATCCAAGGACACATCAACAAGCTCTGCGGCGTACTTGTACGCCTGCAGGCTGTCGGCGGACATGCCGGTTACGGTCGAAGCGGTAAGGATTTCATCGGCATAGGCTGCCGAATTTACCGACATATCCACAAGAGCCTTTCCCGCGCCGACCGCCGCCGTACCAATGGCGGCAAGCGCCGCGCCCATGGCCACGCCGATTCCTTTCAAAACGCCGCCCAGTTTTTCAAAACGCCCGCCCGCGTCATCCGCCTGATCCGCGGCCTTTTTGATCTCGTCGCCGAATTCATCCGCCTGTTTTTCCGCTTCATCAAACTCTTTTCCCGCATTGTCCAGCGCTTTGTTGTTTGACTCCAGCTCGCGCTCCATTTTGTTGAGTTCTGCTTTGGCGTTGTTAAGCTGTATCTGCCAGGACTGAGTCCGCCGGTCGGTTTCCCCGAAAGAGGAGGCGGCATTGGCAAGCGCTTTCTCTAATGTGGCAATTTTTTCTTTCTGCGCGTCGATCTCTTTGCTTAGCACCCTGTTTCGCGCAGCAACAGCTTCAACTGATTTATCCTGCTTGTCAAACTGGGATGCGACAAGATTCATTTCACTGCCCAGCACCTTGAAGCTTTGGTTGATTTCCCGAATGGCGTTTTTAAACTCGCGCTCTCCTTCAATGCCGATCTTCAGGCCAAAATCGTCTGCCACAAAACCGCCTCCTTTCGTGTGAAATTTAAAAAAAATAAAACGCTATTGTATTTCAACGCGGTTTGGTATATACTAATAGTAGGGAAAGTAGGGATTACCCTGCTTTTCAAATCCAAATGAAGGAGGATTCGGCATGAGCGTTCCCATAGTTGATAATGCAAAGGTAATGGCCAAAGGCCAGATCACACTGCCAAAAGATATCCGCTCCAAGCTTCGCCTTTCCACCGGAGACCGTGTCACCCTCATCTGCGAGGAAGACCGGGTTATCCTTATGAACTCCGCTGTCTACGCCATGAAAATGCTGCAGAAGGAAATGGAGGACGAAGCGGAAAAAGCCGGGATCCGCAGCGATGACGACGTTATGGATCTGGTAAAGGACGTCCGCGCGGAGATTGAAGGACTATGAGAGTATTGATCGACACCAACATCCTTATCTCCGCATCCTTGAGCAGTGAAGGAACGCCATATCAGGCGTACGTCAAAGCCGTTACACACCCCAACCACGGTATGGTTTGCGATCAAAACATCGATGAGCTTCGCCGGGTGTACAACCGGAAATTTCCTCACAAAATACAAGCGCTCGAACGCTTTTTGGCGCTTGCGCTTACCGTCCTTGAAGTTGTTCCGACTCCCGCCATTGACGTGTCCGATGAGGCGCTTGTACGGGACGCCTCCGACAGGCCGATACTCAGGGCGGCCATTGCGGCAAAAGCCGATGTGCTTGTAACCGGCGACAGGGATTTTCTTGAATCCGGCGTCACAAACCCAAAGATCATGACAGCGGCAGAGTTTTTGCAAATGGAATAACGGCAGCTTTACAAAGCGGGGATTGGAAGAAGTCCCTGCTTTTTTTATCCCTAAATCCCATAAGGTATCACATCATCAATGGTCAGCTCCCGCTTCGGTCTGGCCAGCCCCAAGAACTGCTTGTGGCACTCCCACAAGTCCAGCAGGTGCCCGATAGGCATGAGCCGCACTTCCTCCTCGGTGCGGTTTAGCTGGACAGTGCCGTAATATATAAGCCGGGTGAACAATTCCTCATCGCTCACCCGGCCGTTGTGTTTTTTAAGTCGTCCTCGCTTTGAACGTTTCTTTTGGTGCCTTTGAACATAGCTTCCATGATAGCGTCTTTGTATGCCGCCAGCTCCAGCGGGGAGGTGAGTAGCTCCACCGCTTCTTCGGTCAGAAGTTCCCGCTTATTCTCACTTTTCAGGTTGTGTATCAGAATGCTTTGGTTGGCCAGCAGCGTAATCAGCCACCCTACTTCATCCAGCGCCATCTCGAAGTTTTCCGTTTTCATCAGCTTGGCGCCGAGATTTTCAAGACCGCCGTACCTTTTAGCGATTTCCTTTGTCGCTCTGGTGGTTAGAATAAGCTGATACTCTTCGCCGCCGATGCTGATGCTTGCGCTTCTGTCCGTATCCTCCATCATTCGCCGCCTCCTCCCACAGCAAAGACAGGTTCATACACCTGTGTATACCAGCCGGTAATAGTGGCGGGCAATACGCCGGGATCGTCCTCGCTGACCTCCGCTTTCCACGGATGCCTGCCCTGGCCGTCCGGCTTGTTGCGCCGCATGACCGTTCCTTCGATGGTGGGCGTGGAAAATGTGATGCTGTCGCCCTTCGTCTGCAGATTTGTCGCCGGTATGCCGAATTTTACCCGGTACAGCCAGAAGTACCGGTACTTGCCGTTGGCTTTCTTGGCTCTGAAGCCGATAGCCACCGGAGCACCCCCATCCTCGCTGGCGGAAATCAGCACCTTGTTGTCGTCAAGGGTGGCTCCTGTCAAAACCTCGGCTGCGGCAGCGCCGATATCCGCAACTCCAAGAGATAAGGTGCCGCTTTGGAACTCCTTGACCACTTCTGCCGCTCCGTCGTCGGCATAAAGCGTCGCCTCGGCCAGTTCCACCGAAAGCTCCGCCGTAATCGCCTTGGCCAGCGGCACAGGCGTGCCGTAGGTTTCTTCTCCGTTTTCATCCTCGGTTATTTTTGCATAATATAACCTGTCCAGTCCGATAGTTGCCATGTCTCATTCCTCCTTTACCTCACCAGCTTGAAGCCGGACACAATCCGCGCACAAACCAAATGTTATGCTCAAATTTATATGCCCGCGCCCAAGCCTTGCAATTATTCAAGTTGGTACTCCTTTGCCACGTCGATGGCGTAATGGTGATAGCCGGTATCGTCTTCGTGCCCGATATACCGCCGGTCGGTAATGGTAAAGCCCGCTTGGAGCAATGTGTTTACTATCTCGTTTTTACGGGCAGTGTAGTTTCCCTTTATAAATAAAGACAGCCGAACCTCCTGGGTTTCAGCCTGAGGCCGGTTGTCTGCAAAAACCTCAAATGTATCTGTCATCGGGGTTATGACAAGGTACTCATCCGGCGGTACACCGCTGAATACGCCGGTTTCAATGGGGATACCCAAAACATCCAATAACGAATTTAACTCCGACAATATGCTCATATCCGCCCCAACTCCTGTTCCAGTCTTGTTTTCATTGCTTCGATGCAGGACTTCCTCGAAGCCGATTTCGCCGGTTTCAAAAAGGGTCTTGGAGACTGCCCGGACTTGCCGTACTCGATGATGTTAGCGATCTTCGCGTTGCTTTCCCCATCTTTCCTTGGCTCAGTAAAGCCGACTTTTATGTTGTGGTTTCCGTCCCTGTCCTGCTTGGCAGGAGAGAGACCCAAAGCATCTACCAATTCACCGGTTGACCTGGACGGGTATTTAGTACCGCTTCCGATAACCGACTGCAGGTTGGACTTCACTTTGGAAAGCACCACTTCCCCGCCTGCTTCCAGTACCTTGGGGATGATTTCGTCTGTCCTTTCTCCAAGCCTGGAAATCCGGAGCAAGAATTCCTCCGGCATCTTAACCTCCACCTTAGCCACGTTGCAGCCACCTCCTCTTATGCTTAGCTTGATTTCACCTTCTCCGCAAGCACCTCAATATACATTCCGCGCCCCTTTACATCCTCTACGCTGATAATGTTGTACCTGCCATCGCTGCAAACGAGCACAAGATCTGTGGTGATTTCAAGGTTAGGGATCCTGCGGAAGCGGAACAGGGCGGACGCCTGTGAAAACGCCGCCCTGTTTGCCCATTTTTCGCTGCCATGCCTATCTTCCTTGTATGCCCTTACCGAAGCAAGGATGATATCCCCTTTTTCAGCAAAACCCTCGCTGTCCTTAACCGGCTTAGACAAGATGATATCCACAAAAGTGTTCATTATTCCAAAACTCATATTTACACCTTCCAATCCCGATCAAGCCTCAGAAGCATATTGACCGTATTCCATACCTGCTGCCCGGCCTGTACGTTGTCGGCAAAAAAGCCGCCTGTGCTGCCGTCCCGGCTTTCATAAAAATGGGACGACAGCATGATGACGGCCTGCTCGGTGGTGGGCGGCATGGGGTTTTCGGCATAATACCCCTCCGGCTTTTTCTGGTAGCTCTCCGCATAGGCCACTGCGGCTTTGATGTATTCCTGCAAAAGAGCGTCGTCTTGGCTGTGCTGCAGTATGAGGTTGGCTTTAACCTTCTCTATAAGTTCCATGCCGCAGCCCTCCGTTTCTTATCAGGATGCCTTCTGCTGCAGGATTTTGACTGCCTCGGCCAGCACCAGCTTGCCGTCCACGCGCTGGGTAGCCATGAAGCCCACCTGCCCGGTTGCGGCATACAGCTCGTTGAGACGTTTGAACACCCTGCCCTGGCGGTCTGCCACCCAGTAGTAGGAAAAATCGCCGAATACTATTGTCTTTGCTCCGGCGGCAATGGCAGGCATATAGGCCGACGTCCTGACCGGGCGGTTTAGGATGGTATCCGGCGTTCCGGCGGCAACGGAAGGCTGCCAGAGATACTGTCCGTTGTTGTCCTTAAGCTTCCTGATGGCCTTGACGGTCGAGTCGTTCATTATAAATACAGCGTTTCTGCGGTAGGGAGACTTAAGGCTGTAGAACAAGTCTATGATCTCGTCGAGGGTAATGGCTGCCGCGCTTGCCGCGGTTACTCCCACCTCGCCGCCTCCGCTATTGGCTAAAATGCCGGTTGGCTTGCCAGATCCGTCGCCGATAAAGAAAGCTTCCTCCTCTTTTGCTCCGATGCGGCGAGCAAACTCTTTGGCAATATACTGCTCAAGGTTGAATACGCTGTCGTTTAACAGTTCCTCGGACACCTTGATCATGGTCGCCAGCTTGTAAGCTCCGATGGAAACCTGTGCAAAGGAGTCGTCGCTTTCCGGAATCTGGCCTTCCTCATCTACCCAGGATGCGGTGCCCTTGCTTGCCACCACGGGGATTTTCTTGTCGCCGCTGGAAGTTGTAATGACATTGGCAATCTGCCTGAAGATATTCTCCTCTTCCAGCGCTTCCACAAGAGTACGCTCAAACTCGTCGGGGACAAGATATCCGCCTTCGGTGTCCTCCCCGACCTGCAGCGCGTTATGCACGTCATATTTGCGTCTGCCGCGCATCATGTTCCAGAAAGACTGCCTGTACTCGTCGCTGGCACGTCCGGTTTTTTCATTGTTGCCTGATATGGAAGCGGGCTTGTCTGCAATGGGGATATTCAACGGCTTTGACAGTTCCAGATCTATGGCAGCCTGACGCTCCAGCCGTTCGATTTCTTTGCCCAGCGCAACAACATCGGCTTCCATTTTCTCATAAGTCGCGGTGTCCTCCGGTGAAAGCAGCCCGTCGCTCCCGCGTTTGCTGTCGAGGAAAGCCTTGGCCGCTTCCCATGCTTTCGCGCGTTTTTCACGCAGTTCCAGTATTTTGCTCATGGTCAAATCCTCCTTATGGTTTTATTTGGGGTCCCCGCTAAATCGCAGATTTAGTGGGGTAAAAGTAGAAAAAGCCGCTTTTCAAGCGACTCAATCGGGGTTCCTTTTGGTTTTTCTTTGGGTATAAGTTTTTGCAGGATGGAATTTGTCACTGCCTGCCTGCTGAAGATCATTCCTCCTGATACTTCAAATTCTGATGGGGATGATTCATTCTCCATAAACAGGATGCCATCGGCAAAGCCAAGTTCCACCGCTTTTTTTGCGTTAAACCAGCTTTCCGCATCCATAAGGTGCGATATTTTTGTCCGGGAAAGCCCGGTTTTCAGCTCATAGGCATTGATGATGGATTCCTTTATTTCCTCCAGCATGGCGATAGCTTTCTCCATCTCCTCCGTATCTCCGATGGCTATGGTCATTGGGTTGTGTATCATCATCATGCTAACAGGCGACATGAAGACGTCGCCTCCGGCCATGGCAATGACCGAAGCGGCGCTGGCCGCAATACCGTCAATCTTTACGGTTACTTTGCCTTTGTAATCCATCAGCATGTTGTAAATCTGGTTGGCCGCAAATATATCGCCGCCTGGGCTGTTGATCCAGATCGTTATGTCGCCCTCTCCGGATAACAGCTCCGCCTTGAACTGTTTGGGAGTCACTTCGTCTCCCAGCCAGCTTTCCTCGGCTATGGGCCCGTCAAGGTACAAAGTCCGGCTGCCGTCATCGTTTTGCACCCAGTTCCAAAAGCGGCGCACCAGCCTTGGTTTTGATAATTTGCTCATCTTTTCGATCCCTCCGTTTCTGGGCTTGTTTTGCCTGCAAATGCTCCGGCGTCCTGAAGCTTGGTCATATTGCCGTTGATGAGATACAAATCGCCGCCCAGCTCCTCTGGAATGCGGTTCATGTTCTCAAGCTCGCGGATATCGTTGGCGCTCATCCAGCCGTTCTGGCGCGCCACAGCATAGCCGTTCATGCGGCTGGCATAATCCCCGCGCAGAAGGCCGTCTACGTTGAACTTGACAAAATACATCCGCTTCTCCGACGGCAAAAGCAGCGCCTTTTGGATGGCCTGCTCCCAGCGTACAACCCATGGGTCAAGCGTGTATTTGACAAACTCCAGCGACTGCTGCTCGATGTTTGAAAAGCTTGACTTCTCAAGGTCGCCCACCATATGGGGCGGCACGCGGAAGATGCGGGCGATCTCGTTTATCTGGAACTTCCTTGTCTCCAGAAACTGCGCCTGCTCCGGCGGGATGCCTATTTGCTGGAACTTCATGCCCTCTTCCAGAACAGCAATGCGGTGGGCGTTGGCGCTGCCCTGATAGACGGCGTTCCAGCTTTCGCGCACCTTTGCCGGGTCCTTGAGCACGCCCGGATGTTCCAGCACGCCGCCCGGGTTTGCGCCGTTGGCAAAGAAGGACGCGCCGTACTCCTCGCAGGCGATGGCCATGCCTATGGCGTTCTTGGCCATGGCGATAGGGGAGTATCCGATCAGCCCGTCGAAGCCGAGCCCCGGGATGTGCAGCACCTCGTAGCTTCGCAGGTACACCAGTCCCGCTTTCGGATTTGTCCTGCTTTCCTCGCTGTCCCGCCGGTAGATATAATACAGTTCTCCGCTTGGAGCCCTGTCTACCGTCATCTTGTTAGGCAAAAGGGGATAAAGCGCCAGCACTCGTCCTGAACCGTCTCTAATAATCTGGGCATAAGCATTTCCCCATAAAAGAAGATGACTCATCAGTGTCTCGCGGAACACGAATGAAGTCATCTCAGGGTTTGGCTCGTCATGGAGCAGGTAATATAACGGATGGGTGAGCGCTTTCTCTTTGCCGCCGTCTTCCTTGTACCGGTACACATGAAGCGGAAGACCGGCGATGGCCTCTGCCAGTATCCTGACACAGGCATACACCGCCGTTGTCTGCATGGCCGTCCGCTCGTTGACGGCTTTGCCGCTGCTGGTGCTGCCGAAGAAAAAGCTGTATGCGTTGCCGAACAGGCTGTTTTTCGGCTTATCCCTTGCTTTGAACAGGCGGGAAAAGATATTCATATAAACAACAACCCCCTTTCGTCATAAACCGAGCCGGTATTCTCCCCGCTGTGCCTTAACGCACGGTCAAGCGCCATAATGAGGGCCACCGCGCCGTCTATCCTCTCGGTGGACTTTTCTTTATCAGGCTTGATATTTCCGGCCGGATCGGTTTTGACAAAGATATTGTCCATCATCCAGCGCAGCACCGGATGGCCGCCATGAGCGATGCGTTCCTCCAAAGTCAGCTTCATCAGTTCTTTTGTGGGCGGCGACATGTCCTTGAAACCCTGCCCGAACGGCACAACGGTAAAGCCCAAAGCTTCGAGGTTCTGCGTCATCTGTACCGCGCCCCAGCGGTCAAAGGCAATTTCGCGGATGTTGTATTTCATGCCAAGCTCCTCAATAAAAGTCTCAATAAAGCCGTAATGCACCACGTTGCCCTCGGTAGTATACAAAAAGCCCTGCCGTTCCCAGACGTCGTACGGCACATGGTCCCGCCGAACGCGCTGGTCGATATTGTCCTCCGGTATCCAGAAAAAAGGCAGGATCTGATATTTGTCGTCCTCATCCAGCGGCGGAAACACCAGCACAAATGCGGTAATATCGGTGGTGCTGGACAGATCGAGGCCGCCGTAGCAGGTTCTGCCGTGCAGGCTGTCGGCATCGACTGGAAATGCGCACCTGTCCCATTTGTCCATAGGCATCCAGCGCACTGACTGCTTGACCCACTGGTTCAGGCGAAGCTGACGGAATAAATTCTCCTCTGCAGGGTTTTGTTTAGCGTTTTCAAAAGCCACCCTCAGCTTTTCAATATCTACTGTAATGCCCAGCGATGGATTGACCTTTTTCCATACCTTTTCGCTTGTCCAGTCGTCGGTATCGGCCGCGCTGTAGATAACCGGGTAGAATGTCGGATCGATCTTGCGACCTTGCAGAATGTCCTCTGCCTTTTGATGCACCTCCCAGCAGATGGAGTTCCTGTCGGTGCCTGCAGTCGTAATCAGGAAAAACAGCGGCTGCTTTCTTGCGTCGCCGGATCCGTGCAGCATCACGTCATACAGATCGCGGTTCGGCTGCGCATGCAGCTCGTCGAATACCACGCCATGGACGTTAAGCCCATGCTTCGTATATGCCTCCGCCGAAAGCACCTGATAGAAGCTCCCGAGCGGCCTGTATACCAGCCTCTTCTGCGACAGCATCGGTTTAATCCGGGACTTTAATGCCGGGCATTGCTCCACCATGTCCACCGCCACGTCGAAAACGATGGACGCCTGCTGCCTATCGGATGCGCACCCGTAAACTTCGCCGCCATGCTCAAAATCGCCGCAGGTCAGGTATAGAGCGATTGCCGCCGCAAGCTCGCTTTTTCCCTGTTTTTTTGGGATTTCTACATAAGCGGTGTTGAACTGCCTGTATCCGTTCGGTTTCAAGACGCCGAATATATCCCTGACAATCTGCTCCTGCCAGTCGATAAGCTCAAAGGGCATCCCGTACCATTCGCCCTTGGTATGCTTCAGGCAGTTGATAAAGGCAACGGCGGCGTCCGCCGCTTCCTTGTCGTATTTGGATCCTTCCACCATAAACTTCGTAGGTTTATATCGCTTTAACTTCCGCAGCTTTGCCGCCTCCTTTCCTGAAAGTGAACAAGAAAAAAGGAACCTCTTGCGAAGCTCCTTTATCAAGTAGATTTCTATGAAATTATCTATACAGGCAGCATCTTTTCCTACACCTCCACCGCCGTCTCTTGCGCCGCCGAATCCCGCACCGCTTTGTTGAGAACAGATATGTCAAAGCCCGCGTCCATATATCCCTGCCGGATTACCTCGTAGTAGTAGCGGCCCGGTGCCCCCAGCGGTTTGCCTTCATTCATGATATATACCATCGCAGACACCCACTGCCCTTTGAAACGCACCTTAACCGTTTCTTTCCGGTACAGATGCGGATAGCCTTCATAGCGGTCCAGCGCTTCCTCGTCATAAGGCGTGATTCTCCAAAGCAGCACCGGCACGCTTCCGCCTTTTTGCTTTTCTATCGTCGCCACCGCGCCGCCGTTCCCGCCCCGGAACAACAGCCGGAAGCCTGTGAGCTTCGCGCTCCCCAGAACCCGCGCCGTCGGGCAGCGGTATGCCATCTGCTTCAAATTCAAGTTACTTCCGTATGCCAGATAAATTGTCCCTGTTTCCTTGTCCATCACTTCATCCTCCTTGTGTTTGCCGCGGGATAAGGGGCGGCTGTCCGCCCCCGCTCATCTATGCCGCCCGAAACCGCCATGCCGCGTTGCCGTCAAGGTGTTTGCAAAGATGCTCCCGGCAGTTTTTGAACTCGTCGCCGATCAGCCCGATGCGGTTGAGGTAGGTGCGCATGGCGAATTTTTCGTTTTCGACCTGCGGCTTCTTGCTGGAAGCGCATTTTTGCGTCAGCGCCTGATGGTTTAACGCCAAGGCAAGCACTATGTAGCTCCGGATTTTCCCGGCATGGAGTTCGCTGTTGAAGCCTCTAAGCTCGATCGTTCCGTTGCCGTTGAAAAAGCTGTGCAGGTTCAAAAAATTGTATCTACTTCCATGATAATGTTGCCTGCGGCTTCCCTCGTAGCCTTCATACCAGATGCTCTCGATGGTCGCCATGGTCTTGGGCTTGCGGCGGTTTATCTTCTCCACCAGCGCCGCATCCATCTTCTTGCAGAATCGCATCCTTTCCGGCTCAATCTGCAGCGCCTTGTAGAGCAGGTCGTTCTTGCTGGCAATGATGTTGATGAAGTTGCGAATGCTTCGCGGCGTGTGGTTTGCCCCGTCAATATGAACATGAATTCCGCAGCAGCTTGGTACCGCAAAGGCTCCCGCCTTGCGAAGCCTTCTGATCAGTTCCTGCAGGGTTTCAATGTCCTCCCGGTAGGTGAGTATGGGGCTTACCAGCTCCACACTATATTCCCGGCCTGCCTCGACAATCCGGCCGCGTTCCTTTTTCTGCGTTTTGATACTGCCGTCGCTCATGAATTTCCAGACCCGTTCGTCCGGCGCGATAACTTTCTGCGTGTTGTAATAATCGTTTCCGCTTTCGATCCTCCCGCCCAAAAACTCCGCAGCAACCTTTGCCGCCTGCACCCTCGTAATCCCTGTGAATTCAACCTCGATTCCAAATCTCGTTTCAAACATTGTGCTTTTCCTCGCTTTCCCTGTGTTTTCTGCCCTTCGGCAGTGTACATTAGGCCATTGAAAACACAGGATAGCAAGGCAATTTTTAATGAGTTTCCGCCGGATTTTCAACAATTTTTCGCGGCGAGATTTGTGTACATTTAAAGTCTCCTGATCATGTCCACGCCATAAGACGCGCCGAGCGAAGAACCGCAGTCCCACTTTATATGTATGGTTCCGATATCGTCCACAAAGGAAACGGTGCCTTGGTCTCCCGGTTTCAGCGCGGCGTACGGATCATCCATGCGGATAAGCGCGACGCGTGTCCCCGGCGGATACTGCTTCTTAAGCCGGAGGACGGTTTCTTTTGAAGGAAAGCCTCTTGCACTCATCTTTCAATCCTCTCCTCCCGGAAAATATGCGGCGTATTTCGGATAATCCATGCCGCCGGGCATCACCAGCACTCCGTCCGGCTGCCCCCGCCGCCGCACCAGCAGGCAGCGCCATACTCCGTCTTCGTCAATGCGGCAAAGCTCCTTGTTTTCCTCGATAAACCGTCGGCCGACACAAAGATCGGCAATGAAATTCTCATAGTCTATCTTTGAAAGCCAGATGGTTTTCACAACCGCAAAAGGCTTTTCCTCCTTATGCAGATGCGGCTTTCTCAAATCCTCAATCGAAAACGGACGCCTGACAAAGAAGGCGGTGTTTTGAAAATCACTCATTTTCATCCGCCGCCTTTGCGCTGCCTTTCCGGTACGCCCCGTTTCCGGACAGCCGCGAAAGCAATATCCTGCGCTCAGTTCTAAATTCATCCCCGATAAACCCCAACCGGAGCAGGAAACAGCGGAAGGCATATTTTTCATTGTCCACCGGTTTTTCGGCAGCCAGCACGCGCTTCTGCGTCTTGGCCTGTTCCGCCATCTGCCTTGCCAGCGTGATATACGTCTGTACCTCGTCGGCATTTAAAGTCGCGTTCCAGAACGGGAAGGTGATTCCGTCATTTTCAGCCGACACGGAAAGCTCACGGTCAACCGATAGCGCTTTCTTTATCAGCGTTTCCTTGCTGGCCAGCATATTTTTAAGGTTTTCGAGGCTTGTTTCGCTGAATCCGTCCGAAGAAAGTGCAATCGTCATGGTTCCCTCTGCGGATAACCCGGCGATATTCAGCGCGTCAATAACGGGGCGGATGCTTTTGATTTCATCAAGGCCGATTTCCGGCGAATGAACCATGCTGTCCCTGTCAACCGTCCAGCCGTTTGCCTCATAAGCAAAGCCTGGCGCTCCGGCATAGCGCACCTGTCCTCCAAGGGCTTCAGCGATTATTGTGGCAATGACTTTTCTCTCCTGACCGGTAACCTTCTGTGAGAAGCGGAAGCTGTTATTCCTCATTCCTTTCACCTCCCTCCGGAAAAGCTGAAATTGCTCTGATGCTCATAAAAAATCCCACCTTTCTTTTTTTGGCGGGGTACATTAACGCTCTGTTTTGAGGGAAAAGCAAGGACATTTTCAAGCAATCTGTGTTTCTATGTGAGGAATTTTTTCATCACCGCGCAATAGGAAAACCGTATCATCCCCAAACTGGGAAATATAGCGCTTTACAATCACATCGCAGTACTTCGGGTCAAGCTCCATCATGAAACAAACCCGTCCGGTCTGCTCTGCGGCAATCATTGTTGTGCCGGATCCTCCGAATAAATCAAGCGCCGCATCGCCGGCGCGGGAGCTGTTGAGCATAGCCTTGGCCACCAGCGCCACCGGCTTCATAGTGGGATGCTCGACCGAAACCTTCGGGCGCGGGATTTCCCATAAGTCCGACTGCTTGCGGTCCTTCAGCGGGCAGAGGCGCGTCCCCTCAAGCCAGCCGTACCAGATCGGCTCGTACTGAGTGTGGTAATCCTTGCGGGACAGCACAAGGCTGTCCTTGGCCCAGATAATGGTGCTTGACCAGTGATACCCCGCCTCCCGCAGGGCGTTCATAACATTGCCCCATTCCTGCGCGGACATCACCACATAGGTCATGCATCCGGCCTCCGAAACCTCACGCATGCAATTAAAAGCGCGCAATAAAAAAGCACCGAATTCCTCGGTGCTCATCCTGTCGTTTAGAATTTGCCTCGGCTTCCAGCTTGGATGCCTGGCGTCCGAACCGTAATCCACGTTCCAGGGCGGATCGGTGAAAACGAACCGTGCCTTTTTGCCGTCCATCAGCAGCCGCACGTCCGGCAGGGAGGCGCTGTCGCCGCACATCAGGCGGTGCCTGCCGAGCAGCCATATATCGCCCCTTTGTGTAACCGGCGTTTTGATTTCCGCCGCCGCCTTTTCCGCATCGAAATTGTCTTCCTTGACACTAGCGGTAGTTTTGTCGTGGAACAGCTCGTCAATCTCCGCAGCGTCAAAGCCGGTAAGCGACACGTCAAAGCCGCTGTTGTCTATGTCTTTGATCAACTCTATCAAAAGCTCTGTATCCCATTGGGCAAGCTCATTCAATTTATTGTCCACTATGACATAAGCATCAGCTTTAGCTCCTTCAAAAGGAAGCCTCACTGCCGGGACTTCTTGAATTCCCATTCTTGCAGCGGCTTTGCACCTTGCATGTCCGGCCAGAATCATATTGTCGCTGCTAATCAGTACCGGACTTGTGAACCCAAATTCTCTTATGGAAGCCTCCAGTTTTATTAACAAATCCTCCGGATGCTTGCGGGGATTCTTAGGATGAGGCTTTAATTCCGATATTTTCGTCATTAACAGTTCCATTCTCACCCCTCCACTCTGAAAGCTTTTTCGTTCACGAACTCCTGCCACCTTTTAACCGCCAGATCGCAGTAAACAGGCGACAGCTCCATCGCATAGCATTTGCGCCCGGTCTGCTCGGCGGCAATAATGGTCGTACCGCTGCCGGAGAACGGCTCCAGCACAATACCGCCTTTGTCGCTGTGCATTTTGATGCACCGCCATGGAAGCTCCACAGGAAACATGGCTGGATGCTCCTTGTTTGCCCGGACTGTCGTCATCTCCCAGATGCCTGCATAGCCCCATTTCTTGCGCTCCTCCTTGGTCAGCCGCTTCACAAATTTATAACTGTGCCCGGCAAACGCTGAAAGCCACACATACTCCTGATCGTTGTATTCCTCAGCCTCTCCGTTTTTGCTGAACGCCGAAATATACTCGTACTGCTGAACCGGTTTGTTTGAAACAAGGTGATAGGGTCCGACGCCGAAGTTCTGCCCCTGCTTCTTCCAGATACGGATCCATATAGGGCGGTAGCCGTTGTCCAAAAACATATTCACGCTGTATACGCCGGTAGGCTCAATGAACTGTGAGCCGGTGGCGTAGAGGTCGCCCAGGTTCCAGCAAACAATATCCGCATGTCTGCACAGGTTTCTAATCACCGGGCGGACTGTTTCAAACCAAGGTTCGATTCCGGCCTTCTCATATTCTTTTCCTACCCCGTAAGGCGGGGAAGTAACTGCCATCTGCGCGTGATTGCCATCCATCAGTTTCTCAAAATCCTCCTCGCTTGTAGAGTCGCCGCACATCAGGCGGTGGTTCCCGAGAAGCCAGATATCGCCCCGTCTGGTTACCGGTTCGCGCTGCATGATTTCATCATGTGCCTTGTCTATGTCAAAGCTGTCCTGCACCGCTTCCTTGGAGTACCAGCGGTTAAGCAGTTCGTCAATTTCTGATGCGTCAAAACCGGTAAGCGATACATCAAATGCGCCTGCGTCAAGCTCAGCCATCAGCTCTGCCAGCTTGTTTTCGTCCCACTCGCCCTGAATCTTGTTGAGGGCGAGATTAAGCGCTTTTTCCCTCTGCGGGTCAAGTTCCACCACGACACAGTCGATTTCGGTCTGCCCCAAATCCAGCAGCACCTTTAACCGCTGGTGGCCGCCTACCACATTCCCGGTCTTCTTGTTCCAGATGACAGGCTCCACATAGCCGAACTCCTCTATCGAGCGTTTGAGTTTCTCATATTCCTTGTCGCCAGGCTTTAAGTCCTTGCGGGGATTGTATGCTGCAGGATTTAACAGCTCGGCTTTGATTTTCTGTATATTCAAATCAACCACCTCTTCTTGCCGTCAGGATTTTTTCCATCACGTCGTCGTGCGGTGTCGCCCCTTTAAATTCGCTGGCGCAGTTTTCGCGCACCACTTGGTAAATCTGATACCACAGGTTGTTGGCCTGCTTCATGAAGCTTTGGCTCATGGCCACATAAGGCGACGGGATGGCGTTGCCGGTTGTCGGATGCTTGGCAAGAAAGCCGAACTCGGTGATGCATTCCTCGCACTGGATCCACCGCGCCACGCTCTGGGCATATTGCTCGATTAGCTGCGCAGGGATAAGATGAACACACCGGCGTTCCTGCAGCCACTGCCATGTCTTTTCATAAATCTCCACCGCCAGCGTTGCCTTGCCGTTCTTCTGCTTTGCGGCGAGATACTCCCTCGGCGGCGGCATGCTCTGTCCTTCCAGATCTGCTGTGTCCGTAAACTCCATTACCGTAAGCTTGCGTCTGCCTGGGTTTCCTTCCAAAATCTTGTCCGCCAGCGGTTTTTTCTTCTGTCCCGCGCCTATTCGCGCGCCGCCTCTGTTTGTACCGTCCTTTGCCACACACATCACCTCGATTCTAAAATTAATTGGGGCCCCCGCAAAGCCGCAAGCTTTGTGGGGAGAGGAGGAGCAACGGAGCGGAGCAAATGTCCACCGTCAGGCGGGCGCAGTACAGCGCAGTTTGCGGCGACGAGGGTATATACCCGTTTGAAACTGCGACTTTTCGCGCGTGACCCCACGCCCGTTGCACGAAACATATCCACCAGAGATTTTGACCCCCCTACCGTCTTTTCCAGCGATCGCCTTCGCGAGCGGTGATCGACGAGTGACAGCTTATGCACAGGCTCATGAGATTGCTGTCCTCGTTGGTTCCGCCTTTGGATAAAGGTATAATATGATGCACCTCTTCGGCTGGCGTAAGCTTTCCGGACTTCCTGCATTCCTCGCAAAGCGGGTGCTCCAATATATATCTGTTCCGGATACGCTTCCAGCTCCTGCCGTAACGTTTTCGCGCTGCAGAGTCGCGCTCATATTTGTTGTAGTATGAGTCAGCTTGTTTTTGATGCTTATCGCAGTATCTTCCGTCCGTCAGCTCCGGACAGCCGGGATAGCTGCACGGTCGCTTTGGTTTTTTCGGCAAAGCTCCATCCCCCATGCACGGAAAAAGCCCTCAGGGCGTTTGCCCCAAAGGCTTCTTCGGCTTTAGCATATCATTTCATGCTACCAGTATAGCACCGTCAAATGCGAAAGTCGTCCGCGAAATTACTCATTTGCCGTACAGCAAAAGCGCCAGCCGGGCCAGCGCCCTGTTCTTCTTGTTGTAGGCGGACGACCGCTCGATGTGGAACCGCTCGCAGATGTTCCCGACCGCGTCGGTCTGCCGCGAATCGTGTAATCTTGCGCATAAAACAGTACTGGCAAGAAGGATTTCTTTGCACAATCGTTTTCTAAAAGATGATCCCCAACCCTCTCCAATTTGCTAAAATATTTGCAGTTTCTTTGGGGAGGTTATTATTTT
>Ga0067045_1027986_pt1 | contig 47468 bp, 51 predicted proteins | sample TerdegcTABiofilm_FD_59184 | JGI IMG/M metagenome (GOLD analysis project Ga0067045, IMG submission 59184) | Combined Assembly of (Gp0054472, Gp0054536) Wastewater bioreactor microbial communities from Singapore -Terephthalate degrading...
TTTTGTGGGAAGTTTTGAGCGAATTAGAGAAAATTTAATCTCTTTTTCTGTATCTTCCTCTCTTTTCAATTTGTTCTATCCTTTGGAGAAGTTCATTCTTCTTCTCTTCCCCAAGGATTTTTGAATATCCTTCAAGCACAATTTTGAATACTTCTTCAGAAATGTCAAAGTGAGTGCTTTCAAGGGCCTGCCTCAAAAGATGTATATCTATACCCTGCTTCTCAATCTCTTCTGATTCTTCAGAAAGCCCAAAATCAATGAAATAAATCTTACCGTTGTTTAGAATCATGTTTGAGGTAGTGATATCCCCATGAATTATCCCGGCCTTATGGAGAAGACCTATTGACCTGCCAATCTCAAAGGCTATCTCCCTATCAAGTCCTTTTGATGCAAAATATTCCTTTAGCCTGACCCCTTCGACGTACTCCATTATAATTCTCTTTTCACCTAAATCAACATGATAGAGGGCAGGAGAATTCACACCTGAAACTTTTGCCTTATTTATTATCTTAGCCTCTTTTACAGTCCTAAAGCCCCTAATGCTATCGTCTATCTCAGGTATCCGGTAACTTTTCTTTACCCTTTTTTTTACTATTACCTTTTCATTGAAGAAGTCAAATCCAAAAATATCCTTGAAATCCTCAAGGTAAATGTCGGCCTCTGCCCCCTTCTTTAGAATCAAAGTCTACCACCTAGAAAATTTAATATCTGCTCCTCTGATACTGCACCTATCCTTCCAACCTTACCTTCAACAAGGTCAACGATGGTCGATGGAGGATTCTTGCCAAGTGTCCCGGAGTCGATGAAATAATCTATATAAATTAAAGAATCTTTAAGGCTTGATTTAACTTCAATGATGGAGTAAGGAGATGGATCCCCGGATTTATTGGCACTTGTGGAAATTAGGGGCTTTCCTGAAATCTCAGATAGCTTTTTTGAAATCTCATTTGCAGGTATCCTAAAGGCTAGTTTTTCCCTGTTTACTGAGTCCGGGATTTCAAGACCTTTTTTCCTCATGGCCACAGATATGCCTGGGAACTTTGCATAGAGTTTTTTTGCCCGCTCATCCATGATGACATATTTTTCTATCATTTCAATAGACGAAGCTATTAGCGGAAGCGGCTTATCCTTTTCTCTGCCCTTTATCCTGAATATTTTTTCAATCGCTAAAGGATTTGTCGCATCACAACCTATGCCGTAACAGGTGTCAGTTGGATAGACGATGACCCCGCCCTTCTTTATTGCTTCCACAGCCTCTTCAATTATCTTTATATCCAATTGACATCCACCTCGTCAGTTCTCCACTTCTGCTTGACTATTGTATCCTCAATATTCATCCTCTTACCATTTTTATGCTCCAAAAGTCCCTGATAAGCTATCATTGCCCCGTTATCTCTGCATAGCGAAGGTTGAGGAACAAAGAGAGAGGCTCCCCTCTCCTCACACATGGTATTGCACATCTCTTTTAATCGCCGGGAGGATGCAACTCCACCTGTTAGCAGGAGCTCATTTTTTTCAGTGTGCGACATAGCCCTTTCAGAAGCTTCTACAACTAATGAGTAGGCTGTTTCCATAAGAGAAAAGACAACATCTTCCTGCGGATTTGTTTTGAGTTTCCTTATAGATTCTGTCAATAGGCCAGAGAATGAAAAATCCATGCCCTTAATTGTGTATGGCAATTGCAAATAATTCTTACCTTTGCTTGCGAGCTCATCTATCTGTTTACCGCAAGGAAATCCTATCCCAAGCTCTCTGCCAAATGTATCCTGCATGTTGCCTATGCCAACGTCAAGTGTTTCGCCAAATACCCTATACTTACCCTCTGCATACGCAAGAATTTGAGTATTCCCTCCTGAAACATAAAGGGTCACCGGATCCTTTGCTCCTGTAGTAAACCTGCCAATTTCAACATGTGCCACACAGTGATTTACACCGATCACAGGTACATTTAGATTAATAGAAAGGGACCTTGCTGCACTTGCAACAATCCTAAGACAAGGGCCAAGACCCGGCCCCATTGAAAAGGAGATTACATCAATATCTCCTTTCTTAATGCCTGATTCCAAAAAAGATTTTTCCATCACACTGCCTATAACGTTAGCGTGGTGGTCAGCTGCTTCTCGGGGATGGATCCCACCGTCTGAGCAATAAGAATCAGTAACATTGGAGAGTACACCTTCTTCAGAAACTATCCCTACCCCAAGGGTATGAGCTGTACCCTCTATACCAAGAGATATCATGATTTGATATTTGTTCTTTGTTTTAAATAGTTTATTTCTAACTTTACTTCATATTCTGGAAGGCTAAATCATAATACTCTTCATCTGAGAACTTCATAGGTTTCATCTTGCCACTGGAGGAGAAATCTTTAAACTTCCTGGCCCAGACTTCAAAGAATCCTTCGTTGGATAAAAACGCCATGAATTTAATCAATTGCTCATTTGTTACTTTACTTAGGTTGTGCTCCATATCACAAGCATCCCTTTCTGCCTCATCTTCAGGTACAAGTATCATTTTAAAGAAGTCGAGGAGAACTTTATGCTTCTTCATAGTAATTGTAGCGATTTTTGATCCTTTTTCAGTCAAAACAGTGGGCCCGTAGTGCTCTCTTTTAATCAATCCCTTTTCTTCGAGCTTTTTTAGCATTTCAACTGTTGTGGCAGGTCTTACACCTAGAGCCTTAGCAATATCTTTCGTCCGTGCAAATCCCTTGTTGTCGGTAATATTCAATATTGCCTTTAAGTAATCTTCTTCAGTGCCTGTTGTGTCGACCATACTAACAATATTCAGTAATCCTAAATATAAAGTTTATGGTTATATAATTTTACAATAATTTGTTTATTTTTAGGCTATTATATTATTTTTTATTTAATTGGCCGTCTTTTTATTAAATTTCCACAATTGTCACAAATTGCAGTTTCTTTGGAAAATTTCTTCTTGCAACCGATGCAACGGTATTCCCAGCGTATAATTTTTTTGATACCCGATTCCCTAATGGATATGAATTTGAGCCCTAATAAAGAGGAAATATTTTGAATCCCGTAATCTTCTGACAGGATAGCTGAACCCGTCTCTAGAGCAAGGGCAATTAACTTCTCATCAGTCGTAGAAATTTTGTCTCCTGTTTTTTCAGAATGCATCTTTACTTGGTCTAAAAATTCTTTTTTTGGTTCGATGATTTTAATCTTCCCGGAATTAAAAAAGTAAGAAAACCTCTCCTTAGAATGATCGTCCTGTAGCTCATTTACCACATCATAAACTGTTAAATATTCATCATCGCCAGGCAAAAATCCACCGATAAATGCCGATGCATCAAGAACAAGCTTCAATTGCCTCACTTCTTCACAAATTTAGTTTTAAGCAGGCTCTTTTTTATTTCAATCTTATCGCCACGTTTCATCGTTCCTTCAGGAAAACCGTCTGCAACAATTGTGCATGACCTATCCATTGCCGTCACTACGACTTTTTCATTATCAGGGTATACAATAGGTGTTGATTTCCGATAAAGAGGGCAGATTGGCGTTATCCCAAAAACTTGCGAATTTGTCCTTAGTATTGGCCCTCCTGCAGAAAAGGAGTAGGCAGTTGAGCCGGTGGGCGTTGTGATTATCACTCCATCTCCTGAGACAACATATTCATTAGTAGAGATTTCAACTTTCACCTGGGAAACTCTTGTTGCAACTTCTGTCCTAATTACTATGTCGTTCAGCGCTTCTACTACTCTATTCCCAATAGTGCAAGAGATCATGGAGCGCTCTTCGATGCTGTGATTATCAAGTATATGAGGAATGGAATCAATTTCTTCAGGGAAGATTTCATTCAGATATCCAAATTTTCCCATGTTTACACCGAGGATTGGGGTATCCCTGTATCGCCTTACCGACTTTAGGATCGTCCCGTCACCACCGACTGATATTACAATGTCCACATCCCCGGTCTTTTTGGAATATTGATTTTGAGGGAAATGAGGCTTTAATGTTTCATCGAAATAAACTTGATGCGAATCTTTCAGAATATCAAATATCTTCTTACTTAGTTCCAATGCATTTTCACGATCTGTTCTCGAGATTATTCCAACTCTCAAAATCATCTACCCTTTAACTTTATTATGAGAAATATCAAAAATAATGACGCCGCCCCTCCAATTAAAGTAAATATCAGAGGGCTGTAAGGATTTACAATCGGGAGTGGTGCACTTTCTTCATATACTGAAACTGCTTCTGGCGCACGATCCATTTCTTTTGTATCGTTGCTCCCCCCAAATCCTTCTGACAGCATAGGTGTCTTTTGCATTTGATAAGATTGGAAGATACCAGGTGCACTGAAGCCTATCCCTAGTATAACGATTAAAAACATCACAAGTAAAGCTGCCGGTGGGGACACAAAAGAGGTCTTAAGGCTGTGGGATAAAGTTTTGACAGTTTCCTCTTTCTGGGAAGGAACGATAAGAATAGCCGTTTTTTTTGGCCCATAGTATTTAATGTCCTTAAATTTTCGGGAAAGTTTTGTGTCAACGACATCGATAATCCCAATTTCAATTAGCCGCTCAATATGGAACATAACAGTTGGCATCGGAAGATCAAGTTTCTTTGCCAAATCACCGGCAGACTGTGGCTCAATAAAAAAGGCATCTATTATACGTCTGCCATTATCATTTGCAAGTTCCATGGCAACCATCTTTGCCTTTTCATCGTCCGTTGAGATGACATGGAGTACATCATCCAAAGTTGCCATAACTACTATATTTTATTCCTTCTTTAAAAGCATATCTTAATTTTAAAGGCAAAAGATTTTTATAGTGCCATTAGCCCTTTAAATTCCGGAGAGTGAATGTTACGAATAAGAAATCAATTTTTTTGATTCTTTTCCTAATGCTTGGAGCGTTAGCAATTAATATACCAAAAACAAATGCACAGGGTTTTGCATATTCATTTAATATTTTGTCTCAGTCAACAGATATCGCTGCTTCTGCCAAGGTCGACATTATGGCAGATGTGGATATATCAGAGGATTTTATTATATTAAATAACCAAATCTATTTATCTAATTCACCACAAACAATTGTATTTGATACGAGCATACCAAAATCGAGCATAAATCAAATCCAGTTTTTATATCAGGATACAAATTCTACCTGGAATGAGTTCCCTATCACCCTTGACACAAATTCAACAAATGCTAGATTTACACTGGATACAACAGGTAAAAACTCATTAGATGGATACGACTTTATTATAAATTACAGATTGAATACAGCTTCCATTTACACAGTAGGCACAAATGTCAATAATTCGTTTGATTATTCTTTACTAACAAAAATAGGTGACGACGATATTGCAAGTCTAACGGTTACCCTGCCTGAAAATTACAAACCACTAAGCACCACAGGATGGAGATTAGAAGAAGAAAGATTTTCATACACAACACAAATAACAAAAGCATTTCCAAACTTTTACACAATCTTCTATAAGGAAAAAGATGTTTCAGGTTCAATAGATTCCCTAAAACAGGAGATAACTAAACTAAGGGATGATAATTCAAAATTATCTGAGAGGATATTGGAACTTCAGAAAAGTGTCGATAGCTACAAGACAGAAAATCAGGAGCTAACTACTGAGATTGAAAATCTAAATAAGAGGCTTCAGAAGGCTGATGAAGATAGAGTCGTTTCAGAGCGCATCTCAAATAACTTCTGGCAGTTTTCATGGGGACTTACAATACTGTTACCAATATTATTGCTATTCTTCGCAGAGCTAAGGACAAAATCAGTCATCACTTCAACACAGCTTTTGATAAGCTCGATAGTTGGAACATTTGTTGTATTCCTGATACTGTACATACTTTTCATAACTTAATTTTTAATAAGTGAGAATTATAAGGAGGGTTTAGATGAATAAGAAAGTTTTATTGCTGGGATTGATGTTTTTATTTGGAACTTTATTTGTAAATCAATCCCAAGTTAGGGGAGAAAACTTTGTTTATACATTTGGCGTTTCTTCAGACACCGTTGATTTAGATACTTTTGCAAGGATCAACATATTAACTGATGCCAACATCGACAAGGACTATACGTATGTTACACATCAGGTCGTTCTATCAGATGCACCTCCACAGATCACATTTGAATCTAATTTACCAAAGAATCTCATCAGTAGCATTAACCTAAGCTACAGGGATTCAAATTCCGCATGGAACAACGTGATAGTTACATTGGATTCAAACTCAACAAATGCAAGATTTTCTCTTGACACAGAAGGCAAAAGAGGAGTTTCAGACTATCAATTCAATCTGATATATGTAATAAACAGCAGGAATGTTTACAATCTGGAGCCCAATATACTGCACTCATTTGATTTCATAATTTCAAATAGATTAGGGCCGGATGATCTAGCTACCCTAACAATAACAATCCCAGAAGAGTTTAAACCCTTTAACTCTCTTGGCTGGAGATTGCAGGGCAACAGGTTCTTTTACTCAACAGCAATTTCAGACCAATCAGATGTCAGTGCAATCTTTTACTTGGAAGAGTACTATGGAGATTCAATTGAATCCCTAAAGAATGAAGTCACAAAACTGACACAGGAAAATGCAAAACTGACTGAGAAGATAATCGAAATGCAGACATCAGTTGAAAGCTACAGGGTAAAAAACGAAGAGCTCACCACAGATGTGAAAGACCTAAAGGATGAGCTAAAGCAGTCAAATGAGCAGCGAAAGCAGTCTGAATCAGCATCTACCAGCTTTAGATACCTCTCATGGGGATTGACACTATCACTACCGGGTATGCAGTTTTTACTAAATGAGCTCAGGGAAAAGAATAAGATCAGCCCAACACAGCTTCACCTGGGAACGGTAGTCGGTACATTCATTGTGTTCATAGCGCTATATGCAACACTATTTATTTAATTTTTTTAAAATATAAATTAAAAATAAAAATTTATTTTGGTTTTCCGAATCCAAGTATCTTCATAAAGGAGAACATTGGGTGTGGTTCTGGAAGTATCGTCACTACAGGCTTTTGGCAGCCGGCATATTTAAAATATACTTTTCCTTGTTTTACAGCTCTATATGTTACTGTAAGTGTTCCTGTTCCGGGGTCACATTTTGAACTCACCAAAATAGCCTTGTCCGAATTTGTTTCATCTTCATTTTGTAATACGATATGTGTAGGATCTACGGAACATGAACCTGGTTCATACTCAATTGAAACAATTTTAATGAATTCGCCTACATGTACAGTATCATTAGTAGCATAAAACTGTTTAACACAACAGCCAAAAACAGAACTGATTCCAATTATACTTACTAGTAAAACTAACGAAATTATTGCAACTGATAATTTTTTCATTATAAAGCCTCAAAGAAATTTTAGGCCAAAAGTATATATAGTTATCGGTAACTAATTCACATTTCTTTAGAAAAAATGAAATAAAAAAATTATTCGTCTAAAGCGATCATTACTTCAGTTGATTTTATTATTACTTTAACCTTCTGCCCTTCTTTTAGACCCAAAGCCTCAACGGCTTCCCTTGTTATCATAGAAGTAATGACTGCAGGTTTGGTCACCTCAACTTTTACAGTTGCCGCAACTTCTCCCTTTTTTATGCCTTTTATTACGCCTTCCATACTGTTTCTAGCACTAATTATCATTTTGCCACCAATAAGTAAATTAGAATTTAAAGTATTTAAGATATACGACAACAAGAAAGAAATAAATCAAAAAAGAACTCATATAACAGGTATGCATATTTTTCTGTTTATCTCATCTGCAATTGATTTTATTTTTACATTGATTCCGTATACGCTTCTTAGATTTTCTTCGGTTACTGTATCGTCAGGGGACCCGAGCCCAACAAGTTTTCCTTCTTTCATTAGGACTACCTTCTGTGAAGAGATAAAGGCATGATCTGGGAAATGTGAGGACATTATTATACTAAGTCCGGTCTTAGAAAGATTGTTTACGAGTCTTAGAAGCCTTACTTGATTCCCGATGTCAAGATGAGAAGTCGGTTCGTCCAAAAGCAAGATATCTGGCTGCTGTGTCAAGACCCTTGCTATTAAAACTAATCTTTGCTCTCCACCACTAAGTTCCGTGCATGGTCTATCTGCTAGATGGGAGATACCGACAGTTTCCATTGCCTTATACGCTAATTCAAAATCTGCGCTGGCTGGAACAGAGAATAAACCTAGGTGGGGAGCCCTTCCCATAACGATTAGATCCTGTACGGAATATGGAAAAGCAGAATAGTGAGATTGTGGTACATATCCAATTTTTCTTGCTATCTCTTCATTGGTAAGTGTAGAAAAATCAACTCCGTCCAATAATATTTGACCTTCGTCCAAAGATAAAATCTTTGTTAGACATTTTATCAGTGTGGACTTACCGGTACCGTTCGGGCCTAAAATGCATAATACTTCCCCTCTGTTTAAAGAGAAATCAATATTCTGAAAGACGTAAGTGCCATCGATGTAGCTGAATCCACCTTTTTTTATTTGAAGTATAGGTTTCAATAGTTCCACCCCGATTTTGATTTTCTGATCAAGTACGCAAAGAAAGGTGCCCCGATTATTGCAGTAAGAATTCCAATTGGGATTTCAGTTGAAACGACAGATCTGGCAACATCGTCCACGAAAAGGAGGTAAGATGCACCAAGAAGGAGGGAGGCAGGTATAAGTTTTTTATGGTCAGGCCCAACAAGTATTCTACCGACATGTGGTATTATAAGGCCCACCCAACCGATAATCCCACTGATACAAACGCAAGAAGCCGTTATCACAGTAGCACTCAATATAATGATAAATTTTAGCTGCTCCGTGTTTATACCCATTGAACGTGCTTCTTCGTCACCTAAGGATAGCACATTAATCCTCCATCTAATCAAAAACAACACGATCAATCCAGCAATTATTAATGGCCCAAGAAATACTAAATCCCTTCTAGACACCGCATTAAATGACCCCATTAGCCAGAAAACAATAGCAGGTAATTTATTCCAAGGGTCTGCTACGTATTTTATTAGAGATGTAAGTGCAGAAAATAAGGCGGCGGTGACCATACCCGATAAAACGAGCATAAGTAAAGGTGTGGTCTTGTATATTTTGCTAATTCTGTATGTAAAGGTAACTGCAAAGATTCCACCCAAAAATGCACAAAGCTGGACTATGTACACTTTTTCCCAAAGAAGTAAAGCTATGGCGGCCCCAAATCCAGCTCCTGCTGAAACTCCCAATATCTGAGGGGATACTAAGGGATTTTTAAACAATCCTTGGAAAGAAGCACCTGAAACTGAGAGTCCAGCCCCTACAATCATGGCGGCGATTGCCCTAGGTAATCTGACATCAAAAATTACGCTTTCCATAGTTGGATCCCATGTCGGCTGTATGTAAATAATCTTAGAAAGAAATATCTTAAGGATTATATCTGGTGAGATAGAATATCTCCCGACAAACATTGAAAACATCAAAATAATAAATGGAAGTAATAAGAGAAATACATTAACAGAGTTTTCAATTATTGTTTTTTTATAAAATCTAGTTTTGTTTTCCTGATTACTTTGATTTTTCATTTAATCTAACCCTGGAGTAATACAATGTAAAGTTTGATTTTCTTTTATAGCCGCTTCTAAACTATTATCATTTATGGAATCGTACTCAAATTGTGATGGATTAGTTATCTCAAAAGCCCTTTGATAATTTAGTCCAGCCTCAAAAAGAACATCTGGGATTATTGATCCACTTGGCCCATACAATCCCCTTATCCTTGCATTTTTACAATAACTTATCACTTCATCAAACGTTCCATTGACTAATGTTGAAGCAGTTATCATTACTATATTCGCATTAGAAAGAACTTTTTCATTCTCTTTTTCGGTGTGGATATAAATGTCCTTGGGGCCAAAATCAACACTGTCCCCGATAATTACAGATTCAAATCTGTCTCTTGGCCTCATCTCAGTTACGTGAACCTCTTTACACTTGCCCAATAGTTTTCTTACAAACCCCCCATATCCAACAATTGCAACAGTATCTTCTGGATTTAATATTTTCATTATATCTTGACATTCTTGGAATCCTCTTTTTTGGATTTGAGCTGGAGACAAGAAAGGTTGAGAAATACAGCTGATAGAGCCCACTGCAAAAGATCTTTCTTGAATATCTTTAGATGGTATTAAATCATAGGCTGTCTCAAATAAATCCTTGCCTATTAATTGTTTTATAGCATCAACTCTGTCCCTCAATTTTTGTTCTCCGTGGACTGCATGAATACCTGTAAAATTAATGACCATACCGCATAAGTTATGCGTACCAAGAATCACGTTCCATTCTTGTTTTAAAATGATTTTTTTTATTCTAGGTCTTTCCATTTTATTTTCTTCGTAAAGAGTCTCTAGAATACCTAAAGTTTTTTCCAAAATTTTTTCAGTAGTATACGAACTCAAATCAACACCTCAAAAAAATAAAAAATATAATTAATTTTGTTTAGTTTGGTTGCCTTCTTTCTTTTGTTGTCCTTGGCCTCCACCCTGTTTTCCACCAGTGTAACCACCGCTTAATCCGCCAACAGTGCTTGCATATTCTCCAGACAATATTTTATCGACTTGTTGTTCAGTCAAGTCATATTCAAATATTTCTTTGTAGAATTTTTTAATTTCAGCTCTTATGTCAACATCTTTGAATCTGTCTGGGTGTGCAATTTTAGCTAGCCATAGAGGGTGTAATACCGCTGATTCAGCAGAAGGTCTGTTCCAGATGAAAACAGCGCTTGGTAGTCTGTAGACTTTCTTGTTTTGAATTGCAGAGATTTTTGCCCATCTTGGATCGTTGTATAGATCTTCAGGCGCTCCGTAATCAATTACAATTATATCTGGATTCCAGGCTATCAATTGTTCCATTGAAATCTGATCTAATCCTGAGTGTATTCCTTCCTTTTTACCTTGAGTGGATACATCACTTGCTGCATTTAAACATCCGGCGCTTTCAATACGTTCTTCCATGTATGAACCAGTACCATATGTTACTAAGTGGTTGCTGTCAAATCCGTTGAAGACTACCAATCTTTCATCTTCAGGTAAATCTGCTAGTCTTTGGTCCAAGAATTTTATTGTGTTGTCAAGATAGTCGCAGTATTTCTTTGCTTTCTCGGGTCTTTCAAAAACTTCCCCTAAGAAAGTTACTTCTGCTTTTGTTTGGGCATAGTTACCATCAGAAGTTGCCATAAACTGAACTACAGTTATCTTTGTGTTCTTTTCAACTATTTCAGCGTCTACATCACCAGCTATAACAAACTGTGGGTTGGAAGACAATAGTTCTTCAATGTTTACGACACCGTTAGTGCTTCTTGGTGCAGGAAGTGTCATAATCCTTGGGTCCATTGTTGCCAATAATTCTGATCTCTGGTGGCCTTTGGATACTGCACATAACTTATCTTCAACGCCTAAAATATATGGGACTTGTCCGATAGGCCCTCCAAAAATAGCCACTCTCTCAATATTCTTTGGTATTGTGACAGTTTTTCCGGCCATGTCAACAATCGTTCTAGTATCGCTAGACTTTGTCGTGGTATCTGTTCCTTGGCCAATGCAACCTGCTGATAGTGACAAAGCTAATAGCAAACATACTAACAAAGGGATTATTTTTTTCATCGTATCACCGATATGTCCAAAAAATCATAACCTTATAAAAGTTATCGTTATTTAATAAAATTAATAGTCTAGGATAAATATAGATAATAAGATAATTAAATAACTTCGAGCATTATTTATGGCCTTAACTTTTTAATTATGTTAAATACTATTATTCCTGTAATAAAACCAATTGCCATGTTTGATACAATTGAAATTAAAGCCGTTAATAGCATTACAAATATTTCAGATTTAGATTTAATGTCACGAGCTAATTTTGCAAGCTCATAAGATACATAAAACAACATCGCCCCAACTATGCTCATTGGAAATACAGAAAATAAATTTAAAATAGACTTTGACAAAAAGAGGCCCAAACTTATTTCTATTGTGCCTTCAATGATATTGGCGCCACCAGTTCTTGCCCCAAAAGTGTATTGACCTGCAAGACCACCTGCCCCATGGCACATGGGAAATCCACCAAAGAAAGGTACGATTGTATTGACTATTCCCATATTGAGTAACAACTTTCTTTCAGACACAGGTTTTTCTGGGAAATAATCCTTGAGTAATGCAGTCACCGCTATTACTGCGTTAGTCAAGGTAAGAGGAATTTGAGCTATGCCTACTAAGATCATCCCGGTAAAAATATCTTTGATAGAAACAGTTGTTATGGGTGGAAGTGTGAACCCAATATCGATTATGCCCTTAAGCTGCCCCTTAAAGACCAGGATAACAAACCCCATTAAAAAAAGAAGAATGGCGGCGGGTAGTCTAGTGTTTTTTCTAAAGATTAGAATTATCAGGATAGCGGCAATCCCAATGAGAATATCAGTCTTAAAGAATTCAAATCCCGTTAGAAACAGTGTGAAACCGAGAGCAAGAGTAATGCCTCTTGTAACAGATTTGGGGGTATATTTCACAATTATTCTAATTAGATCAGTAAAATAAAGGAATAACCATACAAGCCCTAGTCCAAATCCAGTTGAGTAAATTAGAGAGGGTGACCACCCTTGAGCAATCGCAACTGTTGCAACTGTTTTTTTGGGTTGTAGGGGCATCGGAAGTTTGTATACTAATCCCAAGAATATATTCACAAGCCCCATCATTATAAGAAATCCCGCAGGGTTTAGGCCGTTTACTACTATATAACCAATAGCCAACGGGAGTAATGTCCCAAAGTCTCCCATTGACCCCGCAAGTTCTCTTAAGTTAAATTCAAATTCCCTTATTTTCATAATATCAATTTTTATGCATGTTGATTATAAAGAAAATCTGTTATCTGATACATACTCTTTGCTTTCAATTTTGTTAGTAGCCCATCCGTCTTTTACATCGGGCCTGTAATCAAAGTGTGATATATACGGTTTAATATCTAAGACGGGTGTTTTGTCAATAATATCTACCCCTGACACCATTATTTTATTTCCCTCGACACCCTCGATTTTAAGGATCGACAAACCAATACTATTCGGCCTTTTTGGGGCCCTAGTTGCGAAAATTCCTCGTTCTTCGCTGTCAAGGAAAGGTGTTACGATAAGTGAAAATCCTTTAGATAGGTGAAAATGATAGATCACAAAAATATGTGAGAATCCACCTAAGTCTTTAAGTCCTTCTGAAAATTCAGGAAATATCTCAATAACCCCTTTAGCCTTAGAAAATGCAGATTGGATTGGAACGTTAGCCTTCTCTTTGAATTCAGAATGAACAATCCCGATTGGCGAATAACATATTTTATCCATGTGGATAATCTAAGAATATTTTTTATAAATATATTGAAAAAAAAGATTAGAAATAGTCAGAATGCTTCTTTAAGAAGTTGTATAGCTGCTTGTCTTCCTCTCTCTTATTTAGTATAGAGTAGATGTTGTGAAGGTTAACATAGATGTCCCCGATTTGAGGATGGTCAGGACCATATTCATGTATCATTATCTGGATGGCTCTTGTGTAAAGTTCTTCAGATTCGCCAAACTTCTTTATTTCTTTTAGAAGATTTGCAAGTGCACAAAGTATAGGGATTAATTGGGAGCTTTCCTTCCCATAATCTTCTTCTTTGAGATTCAATACCCTCTTGTAGAGCTGTTCTGCTTCAGGGTACTTTCCTTCGGCTTGATAAACAAATGCAAGATTCTGTAAAACATTTAGGACTACTACATCCTTTGCCGGAAATATTCTCTCAAATATTGAAAGGGCCTTCTCATAATATGTCTCTGCTTCAGAGTATTCTGCCTGATACTGTGAAACTAATCCCAGTAAGAAAAGACTCATCCCAGAAGTAGAGTGTGATGGCCCATAGACATCGATGGCCTCATTTAAGGATTTTTTTGCCAGTCTCTTAGCTTCGCTGTATTTTTCAATCTTTAGTAATTTAATTGAAGCGTTGTAAAATTCTTCCCATAGTGTGTAGCTTCCACCATTAATGTCCATATCTTTATCCCTCGACTATAATTTCTCTATGTCAAGACCATATTTAAAATTTATGGGAAGATTTAGAAAGCTTTATAAACGATATGTTATATTAATCATATCGGTGGTTAAATGAAGGTATATATCGCAGAAGGATGCACTCAGTGTGGAGTTTGTATCAATGAATGTCCAGAAGTTTTTGGCGGGGATAATGAAGGAAATGCCATATCAATGAAGAATTCCAATTAGATAGTGAATTTGAAGGCGAAGTTAGTAATGATATGGCTAATTGTGTCAAAGCGGCAGCAAAAATATGCCCGGCCAATATAATTTCAACAGAATAACGGGTCTTCTCCATTTATGATGTTACGAATTAAAATTATATTAAAAATATAACTTAATATTCCACTTTTATATTGAATATTAATTCGTAAGACTTATAACGATATCTTCTTTTAATCATAACGAGGTGATATTATTAACAAAAAAACTTATCTTAAAGTATCCGCATTGTTCCTTATTGGAATAATGGTAGCCATAACGGCTGGATGTACTTCTGAGCCAAAAGTTGTAAGCGTATACCACGCTGGAAGTTTAGCTCAGCCTTTCCAAGCTGTTGAAAAGAATTTTGAAGCTGCAAACAAGAATACTGACGTCCAACTAGAGGCGGCAGGTAGTGTAGACACAATCAGAAAAGTTACTGAATTAGGAAAACAGGCAGATGTTATTGGTTCAGCCGATTACAGGCTTATTGCACAGATGATGTATCCTAAGTATGCTGACTGGTACATCGTTTTTGCCACAAATGAAATAGTCCTCACTTATACTGATAAGAGTAAATATGCTAACGAAATTAATGCTGATAACTGGTATGAAATATTACAGAAGCCTGATGTCCTATGGGCATTTGGAAATCCAAATATTGACCCATGTGGATATAGAACTGTAATGACCATAAAGCTAGCTGATTTTGCTTACAACAAGCCAGTGTTTAATGAATTACTTGCTTCCCATACTGCAATTACAATCAAGGAAATAAATGGAAGTTACTTGATCACAACTCCTGAAGCATTAAACCCAGACACAAAATATGTGACAATAAGAGACAAGTCAGAAGACTTAGTTTCAATGACACTTGCCGGTGGAATTGACTATGCTTTTGAATACAGGTCAGTTGCAGAGCAGAACAAAATGAAGTATGTTGAATTACCCCCATCAATAAATCTAAAGGATGTAAGATACGAATCAACTTACGCAAAAGTCAAAGTAAAAATATCAAACGGGACAATTCAGACCGCTGCACCAATCGCATATGGCATTACAGTGCCAACTAACGCAGTCAATAAAGATTTGGGGATAAAATACGTCGAACAGGTAATAAATGAAAATGGTCAGAAGATTTTTAGAGATATGGGGCAGCCCCCCACAGTTCCTGCACTAGGTTCAGGAAATATCCCAGAACAATTGAAAAAGTATGTAGAAATGATAAATTAACTGGAGGAGTTAGAAATGCTTTCTGAAATTAGAAGAAATCCTCTTCTAATTATTTTTTTTATTTTAGGAATGGTAATAGTAGGATATATTGTAGCTGCGTTATCGCACATGTTATATAGTCAGCTAGTTCTAAATCCGGGGGACTTTATCGCTGTTATTAAAGATCCAGTAGTGTTAGAGTCTATTTGGCTAACATTATATACTTCACTTATCAGTACAGTATTAGCCGTCATATTAGGTATACCTCTTGCGTATATTCTCGCAAGATATGAGTTCTATGGAAAGGATATCATAGAAGCCATAGTAGATATACCAATCATCATCCCACACACCGTAGCTGGAATAGCCCTTTTCTCTTTACTTATGAGGAGGGGTGCCGTTGGAAATGCCTTTTCAAAGTTAGGCATAGTATTCCAGGACAACATATGGGGAATCGTAATGGCAATGTTTTTTGTGAGCTGTCCCTTTTTTGTTGGAACGGCCAGAGAGGGTTTTAAGAGTGTTAATCCAAACCTTGAAAGGGTGGCAAGGACTCTTGGTGCCTCTCAATGGGAATCATTCTATCAAATCGCTCTGCCACTTACATTTAGACACATATTCTCAGGTGCCATAATGTCATGGGCCAGGGGGATAAGTGAATTTGGAGCAATAATTATCATAGCGTATTACCCAATGATCGCCTCAACATTGATATTGGCAAGATTTAATACAAACGGTCTGCAGGGATCTCAGCCAATAGCAGTCCTATTGATATTGGTGTGCTTTGTCACATTTGTCGTTTTAAGATTAATCTCAAAGAGGGGTAAAAGGAAATGATAAAGGTAGAAAACATCTGTAACAGTTGGGGAGAATTCTCTCTACGGAACATTTCACTAGATATCAAGGAAAATGAGTACTTTATAATTCTAGGGCCTACAGGGGCCGGAAAGACTCTCTTGCTAGAGATTATTGCAGGATTGCACTTCCCCAAGGAAGGGAAAGTCATAATCGATAAGAATGATGTTACCTTTTTAAATCCAGAGAAGAGGGGATTAGGTTTTGTATACCAGGATTTTTCCCTCTTCCCGCATCTAAATGTCAAGAAGAACATCGAATACGGATTAAAGCTGAGAAAAGTTCCAGAAGATGAGAGGGAAAAGAAAATCTCTGATCTTACCGACCTCTTAAAGATCAAGCACCTCTTACAAAGAGACACGAATACACTGAGTGGTGGTGAAAAGCAGAAGGTAGCCCTTGCTAGGGCCCTAGCGATTAACCCAAAGATCATTCTGATGGATGAGCCTTTTTCAGCGCTTGATGAAAACACAAAGTCAAAGCTTATCACAGATATGAAGGAGCTTCACAAGAGTGGAGGCATAACCTTTGTTCACGTAACTCACAGCCAAGAAGAAGCAATACTCCTTGCAGATCGAATCGGCATAATGATGAACGGAACTATAGTCCAAGTAGGAACTCCAGATGATATTTTCTATAAGCCAATGACAAAAGAAATTGCCCGCTTTGTTAAAATCGAAAACATCTGGGAGGGAAAAGTAACGGATAAGAAAGAGGAAGAACTATTCATCGATGTTAATGGTAAGCAGATTGTGGCTCTGTCGGATCACTTCAAAGTTGGAGACGGTGTTAGATTAATCATAAGACCAGAAGACATCCTCATAGGTAAAGGCAGCACAAGTGCTAGAAACGAATTCAAAGGAAAGGTGACTTCAATAGTCAAACACGGCTTCTATCATATTGTAAGAGTAGACTGTGGGTTCCAAGTTGAAGTCGCCGTCACAAAACAGTCAATTGAAAATATGGGGATCAAAGAAGGTAAAGAAATCAATATATTTTTTAAAGCTACTGCAATTCAAGTTATAAAGAGATGAAAATTTTTAGAATGTGATTTTGTGAAATTTTTAAAACTTGATACCTATGAAGAGGCCATTAAAAAAATTGAGAGTAGTGTGTCTTTTGAACTAAAATCAGAGGAGGTACCAATTATTTCTTCTTTAAATAGAGTACTAGCAGAAGACATAATTTCGCCAATTGATGTGCCGCAATTCCCAAAGTCACAGATGGATGGCTACGCTGTAAGGTCTGAGGACACATTCCAAGCAAGTGAGAATTCGCCTGTAAAACTTAAGCTTATTGAGAAAATAAATGCAGGCAGCAAACCAAAATATTCGATCAAAAAAGATACCTGTTCCTATGTTGCAACTGGTGCGCCTGTCCCAGAAGGTGCAGATTCTGTCGTGATGATAGAAAATGTGCAGTTAGAAAATAACAATGTGCTGATAACAAAAGGATTGGCCCCAGGCGAGAACGTGATGAAGATAGGTTACGACATAAAGAAAGATAGCCAGATCTTGACAAAAAGTACTATCGTCACACCAAGAATTGTAGGTCTTCTTTCGGGCCTTGGAATCCAAAAGGTAAGCGTTTACAAAAAACCTAAAATTGCAGTGTTTTCTACAGGAAATGAAATTATCCCCCCATGGGATGAGCTTATCTATGGGAAAACTTACGATGTTAATTCTTATTATATTTCGTCCAAATTAGAGAAACTTGGATGCGAAACTTTTATGCTGGGCATAGCAGGAGACTCTAAAGAGGAGATATTCTCAAAACTCAAAGAGGCAAAAAATTGCGATATGATAATCCTCTCTGCCGGCGCATCCAAGGGGGAGAGAGATTTTGTTGAAGATGCAATTAAGAGCTTTGGCGATATAATTATTCACGGAATCAGCATAAAGCCAGGTAAGCCTACGTTGGTAGGCCACATAGATAATAAGCTCATATTCGGCCTCCCTGGCCACCCGACTTCATCGTTCACATTATTTAATATACTTGTTCTTCCCTTCGTTTACAAGATGCTTGGGGAGAAAAAAAATCTTGAAACTAGAAAATTAATTTCAGGGGAGAGGATATACTCAACTAAAGGCAGGAAAGACTTCTTGCCTGTAACGATAAATGGCAATACGATAAATTCAGCATTTCGTGGGAGCGGCGCCATATCAAGTTTTTTAAAAGCTGAAGGTATCGCCATAATCAGTGAGACAACAGAGTATGTCGACAAGGGTGAAGAGCTAGAAGTAATGATTTTGGAAGATTAGATGTCTGAAATACCAATAAAGGTCCTAAGAGTGGCAGTGACTCAAAGATGCAATCTGAACTGCATTTACTGCCATCATGAGGGAGAATGCTCCCAGGCCGATAACGGCAGGAAGGAGATAACTAAAGATGAGATTGAGGACCTTCTAAAGGTCACAAGTGAATTAGGCATCAAGAAAGTGAGATTCACTGGTGGGGAGCCTCTTATCAGAAAGGACATAGTGGATATTGTAGAAACTGCCTCTAATTATATGAGTGATGTTTCGATGTCAACAAACGGCACACTTCTTTCTGAAAAGATATATGACCTAAAAGAGGCCGGCATCTCGAGGGTCAACGTCACTTTAAACACTTTAAATGAAGAAACGTACAAGAGCATAACTGGCAAAAACAAGCTAAAAGAAGTCCTCAAAGGGATTGAAAAAACGTATCAAGAAGAAATATTCCCGATTAAAGTAAACATGGTCGTAATGAAAAGAAACTACCGTGAGATCAAAGAGATGATTGACTTCATAAGGGATGGTATGGTACTCCAGTTGATCGAGCTCATCTCTTCAAAGGATGACCTAGACTCTGACTTCTACAAGGAAAACTATGCATGCCTTCTGCCGATAGAGGAGCATCTTGAAAAGAATGCAACAAAAGTTATCGAAAGGGAAAAGCAACGAAGGAAAAAATACTTTGTGCCACAGGAGATAGAAGTAGTAAGGTCAATGCACAACACGGTCTTCTGTAATAACTGCATGAGCATCAGGGTCACAAGTGAAGGAGAAATAAAAAACTGCCTTTTCAGAAGTGACAATCTCATAAAAGTAGAGGATTTCTCTGACCATGAAAAATTAAAGGAGATATTGCTTTATTCCATCAGGTCAAAAATGCCATACTGGTGTTAAAATGAACATTACCGTGAAATATTTCGCATATTTCAAAGAAACAACAGGTTTGTCCGAAGAGATTATCAAGCTAGAAAGCGGTAGTTCATTAAACGAACTTCTTGACATCATCGCAAAAAAATATAACTTCAAGAAAGAAAAAAACATGATAATTTCAATAAATCACGATTATGCTAAAACAGATGCAAAGTTAAAGGAAGGCGATGAGGTCGCCATAATGCTTCCTGCAAGCGGGGGATAAAATGATCAGCATCCAGAAAGATGATTTTAGTATTGATAGAGAGTTAAAAAAGATAAAAAATGACGAGTGCGGAGCATCTGTCATATTTCTAGGCACTGTTAAGTCCCCCATGGACGGAAAAAAGGTAATAAAATTAGAACTCGAGGCCTATGTTGAAATGGCTGAGAAAAAATTAGAGGAAATTGAGCGGGATACCATAGAAAAATATTCAATCAGGGAGAGCATCATAATTCACAGATACGGAGAGCTCTTTGTCGGTGATAACATCGTCCTCATAATCGTAAAATCAATTGATAGAAAGAAATCTTTTGATGCCGCAAAGTACATCCTTGAGCGGTTAAAGGAAGAGGTCCCGCTATTTAAAAAAGAGTATCTAGATGATAAAGTATTCTGGCATGGAGGTGCTTAATTGTTTTCACATTTATCAGATAAAGGAGTCAAAATGGTTGACATAACTAAGAAGGAAGTTACAGTTAGGACGGCAGTTTCAGAGGGAAAAATAAAGCTGAAAAAAGATACAATCGATTTAATAAAACAAAATAAAGTCACAAAGGGAAACGTCCTAACGACTGCACAGATAGCAGGGATCCAGGCTGTGAAAAAGACGCCTGAGATGATTCCATTGTGCCACGGACTTCCGATAAATAACGTCAATATCGAATTTGAAATTTTTGACGATTCAATTAAGGTAATCTGCACTGTAAAAACAGAGTCAAAGACAGGGGTCGAGATGGAGGCATTGACTGGAGTATCTGTTGCCCTTCTAACTATTTGGGACATGGTAAAGTCAAACGAAAAGGATATATCTGGCCAGTACCCGGAAACAGAAATTGAGTCAATAAAGGTAACAAGGAAGGAGAAATAATGTCGTCTGAAAAACATAAGAGCACTGCGCCAAAAAGCTTAAACTATGGGATAATCACGATTTCAGATTCCTGCCACAAGGGGGTGGCTGAGGACAAATCTGGAAAGTACCTAGCTGAAAAGCTATCCGAGAGTAACAAGGTTGTTAAGACTGTGATTGTACCGGACGAGAAAGAGCTTATAGAAAAGGCCATCTTTGATATGCTAGACGATGTAGAGTGCATCGTGACAACTGGCGGCACAGGCATAACAAAAAGGGATGTGACAATCCAAACAATAAGGCCACACTTTGATAGAGAGATACCCGGTTTTGGAGAGATATTCAGATATTTGAGCTTTCAAGAAATAGGTTTTCCTGGGATCATCTCTGGTGCAGTTGCCGGGATTATTGATGGGAAGATCATCTTCTGCCTGCCTGGAAGCCTTAACGCTGCAAAGCTTGGGACGGAAATCATTATTTCAGAAGCAGCACACATGATAAAACACCTGAGGGACTAGATGAAGGAGTTCAAATCACTTTTATCTTACGATAAGGCGCGTAAGCTTGTCATTGACAATGCCAAAGAGTTTGGATCAGAGGTCATTGATTTAGCTGATTCGCTTGACAGGGTGCTTTCTGAAGACATTGTTTCAACTATGGATTCCCCGCCGTTTGATAGGTCCGCAATGGACGGCTTTGCCATTCAGGCAAGGGACACCTTTTCCATATCGGATGGCTCTTATGTCACCCTAAAGGTAATAGATTCAGTCACCGCCGGAAAAGTTTCAGATAAAGAGGTGACTTCTGGTACTGCGATAGAGATAATGACGGGGGCCATGATGCCAAGAGGCTCAGATTCAGTCTTAATGCAGGAGTTTTCTGAAAGGGACGGAGAAAACGTCAAAATATATAAGAAAATATTTCCTTATCTCAATGTTTCAAGGCAGGGAGAGGACATACGAAAGGGCGAGACCATTTTAAAAAAGGGCGCCGTCATTTCACCGGAGCACATGTCCCTTTTGAAATCACAGTGCATAGAAAAAATTCCTGTAAAGAAAATCCCAAGAATCTCGATAATTGTCACTGGAGATGAGCTTGTTGATAAAATAGAAGATAATGAAAATGGGAAGACAATTGACTCTAATTCTATAATGCTCCTTGCCCTTGCGAAAAGGGCGATGTGTAAGGTCACCTACCAAACAAGGGTAAATGACAATAAAGAGGAGATAGAAAAGGCAATATCAAATGCAAAAAAGGTCTCAGACATCATCCTAATCACAGGAGGAAGCTCTTTCGGGAAAAAAGACCTCATCCCAAAGATTATCGACAATATGCTCTTCCACGGCGTCACAATCAAACCCGGTAAACCAATCGGTTTTTCAGTTGATGAGGTACCAATATTTATCATGTCTGGGTACCCCGTAGCATCCTTTGTCCAGTTCTACCTATTTGTGATTCCATATCTAGAGAGCGCACTTGGCGCTAGAATCCTAAATTACGTCGACCTTCCTTTTTCTGAAGACATATCATCCGAAGTTGGAAGATTTGAATTTGTAAGGTGCAAAATAGCAGATGGCGGCATCTTCCCGATAAGGCTCTTTGGCTCAGGGATAATATCCTCGCTATCAAACTCTACCGGTTACGTCCTGATAGACGAAAAATCAGAGGGAATAAATAAAGGGGAAAAGATTAGATTTTACTATTATATTTAATCAATCTCTACCATTTTAGTAAGCTCTTCCTTAAACTGATCAACAGATAGCGAGTGAGACATCATCTGAAGCATTGTTGATAGATTTGATATAATCATTAAGTAGTAAGGTTTAATATTTTCCTGGTCTTTTAGCTCGTTTAGCATTTTTATTGATTCCTTGACAAGCATGTCACAGTCCTCAAGCTTTTGGCACTGCATCAAGCCGTTATAGACCATTTCTTCAAATTCAGTTAGTTTCATGTATTCACCTGCTTTTGATTTTTCTAGACAAAATCACTTCTTAAGGGTATTGGCAGATAAAGAGAATATTTATAAAAGATTTCTTTGACTTCTATTTATGGCCACCTTTGCCTTCTTTGTATATGCGCTCACTTCAATCTTCGTAATTGTAAATCCAGTAGGGGCCATGTTTACTTTTATGTCATTGACATCTGACCGTGAATACAAAGAAAGAATCAGGCTTGGTGCAAGATCAGTCTTGATAGCGTGCCTTGTTGCAATAGTATTTGCAGTTACCGGTGAGCTAATATTAAGATTCTTTGGGGTAACGGTCGATAGCTTGAGAGTTGCCGGAGGAATCATTCTTTTTAAAGTAGCGCTAGACATGGTCTATGCAAAAACATCAAGGGAAAGCTTCACCGAAGAGGAGAGAAAGGATGCCAAAGAAAGAGAGGATATCTCTGTTTTCCCAATAGCAATGCCATTATTGACAGGACCTGGAACCATAACAACTGTGATCGTCATATTGAGGTCAGCCCCTTCATTTGAGCTTCAGATTGTTACAATCCTAGCCATACTTGCAACATTTGGGATAACGCTTGTCATGTTTAGATTCTCAAGTGAGCTTAGTAAAATCCTAGGGGTTACAGTGACCCTTGTTTTCACCCGTATCATGGGACTTTTACTTGGGGCAATAGCGATAAACTTCCTAGCTACAGGTATAAAGAATATATTTATTGCAATGATATAAAAAAAGAAACACAGTTTGTCGCCTCGCTTATATCAATGTCTTCAGTATGCTGAGATGTTTCGACGTCTCGAAACGGTCTCTCCAAGGTTTCAAAAGAACATGTGACTGTTCCTTCGAAGTCCTCCAAACTTAGCGTTTGTTTATGGATTTCGACCATCCTCAGTTGGAGCCCTCATATCCAGATACTTGGTACGTTCACTTCAAGAGGCGAACCCTTTCTGCGAATGTACTGTCAGCGTCTGAAATCAGGGTTATACTTCGACTTTGACACCAGCGAAGTTTCGACCTGTGCAGTATTACTAGAGTAGAGGAAAATACTTAAAATTAACTGTTATTGATTATTTACAAATAAAAAAAATATGTTTAAAATATTCTTGTTTTTCGTTCTGTAACATGATGTGCTTTTCACTAATTTTCATTTGGCGGCAAGGGTCATAAAACAATAAATAAAAAAATTTTTAGAATTCCCTTATCAAATACTCTGCAATCCCGTAACCTGTTTTGCCGCCCATTTTATATTCTGAAAGCGTCTCGTGCATAATTGACTGCTTCTTACCGTCGCCGCTTGTAAAAGGAAGTTTGACATTTTTTATTATCTTTGCGCTCACCTTGTGTACATCGCCTTTTTTGTCGTGAAGCGCCATTTCAAATTTTACAGGTGCCCCATCTGGCCCATACTCTGTGTCAATATCTGCCTTCATGATGGGTATGTTCTCGCCGTTGATATGGATAAACCCTGCATCGACAACTCCTTCAGCGACTGTAAGCTTTGTGACGTTCAATGCTTCATCTTGAGAGAACTGGCATGTGAGCCATATCCACATCTTCGGTGCATTCCAGTCCCTTGTGCCCCACGAGTGGTCACGCTCCCCTAATCCATCAATTGAATAGGTGCTCCCCCCCACTTTTAGCTTTCCAGTTGCTCTACCAAACTGCTCTAGGTGCTCAGAAGCAACTGACTGGGATATTTTCTCCTTGATGCCGCTTACGCAATCCCTATAATCAAATATATCGTTTAGTGACTCAAAGTCAATGTTAAAGGAGACCTCTATAGGCTGCCTGTTTGCAAAGTTTAAGAGCGTGCCGTCAAAGACAAGATTCCATTTTTTCTCAGGCGATATTTTATTAAATGTCATGTTCTTAGCGGAAAGCAGATCATTTTCATATTTGTCGTCATCCTTTAGGCCGACATAGGAACCGTCTGGCATCATGAAAAAGCAGAACATGTTCTTTAGAGGCTTGTTTGGTTTTAGGCCAATCCTCATAAACGCACAAATGTCATTTTTCCTGTCATAAAAGCTAAAGTAAAAGCTTTCATTCCACTCTATGTGGTCACCTTTCTTGTGAATTACATCGGTATCCATTAGTTTTCCTCCATTATGTAGACAACTCCGTCGTTGCCATCAATCTTTACCTTCTGGCCGTTCTTGAATATCTTTGTAGCGTTACTGACCGCTGTGACAGCCGGTATGCCGTATTCCCTTGACACAACTGCACCGTGGGATAGTATCCCTCCAGTCTCTGTTATGAGGCCTGCTATCTTTGAAAATACAGGTGTCCAGCCAGGGTCGGTGTTTGAGGTGACAAGAATTTCATCGTCCTTAACTTCAGGGAGCTCCCTGATCGTATCAACGACCCTTATGATTCCTGTTGCAATACCGGGGCTAGAGGATGTGCCTGTAACTTTGAGGAGGTTATCTTGCTTTTCAATTGTATCGTCAAACTCGACGTTTCCCTTCAAGAACTTTGGCGGGAGGACATTCTTGTACTTTTCAAACTCTTCTTTTCTCTTTGAAATTGTGTCCTTGTCGATAAACATGTCCCCCTTTGCTATGGCAAATATCTCTTCCTTAGAGAAGAAGAAAATATCCATCTGCGAGTCAATGATGCCCCGCTCCAAGAACCTCCTGCCGTACTCCATGAAGATCCTTCTTTCTCTGGTAAGCTCGTGGTCAAGGTAGAACCTTTGATTCTCCCTGAATATCAGATACCTCTGGGCAAAGTTTAGGACTTTAGAGAATATCGGCTTTTTTATGAATCCAAGCTTTGTCTTTGAGACTGCGTCGAGGATTTCAACTTCGGCCTTTAATCTTTCTTCCCTCTTTGTCTTTTCAATTTCCTCTAGATCAACTTCATTGGCATCAACTAAACTTTTGAGGACCTCAGTGACAAGCGAAGGATCGTCACACCACCTCGGGTAGTATATCTCCCTTGTGTGGGACCTGTGGCCGTACTCGCTCATGAACTTATTGAATTTTTCAGAGAAATCCTTTAGTGAATTGTTTGTTTCTAGCTCTTTTATGAAATCTTCCGCAGAGAGTTTCTTTATCATTTTGTATGCGGCCTTATCTTTTTTTAGCTCCTTTGAAAGCTTTGACATCTCGATGTTAGTGACAATAGTCTTATTGTCAGGTAGCCCAGTTATTAGCTTTGAATAAAGCACTCCGGACTTATCGCCTAGCCATTCTGTGAGCCACCTCTTTAGGATTAGGTTTGAGCCGATGCTGTGGGTGACCATGCCGTACCTAATCAACCTATTGTGCTTTAAGAACTTGGCCCGTAATGCAACGAACTGGTCGTGCAGCTCTTCGTCGCTTAGCTCACTTAGCTTTAGTGCGTCAAAGCTTTTCACATATTCTAGGTAATCATTTGCCCACTTTAGATAAGCCTTATCAGTTGTAGTTATCTTACCATCAGGGTCAAGGATTGCGACCCTGACTTCTGCAAGCAATCGCTTGAATAGCTTTGCATCTGCATTTGCTATTCGCTCCTGCTCATTTTTCGGGAAGTAGTTTAATAGCTCCTTTGTCCTCCCGATCTTTGGATTGTAGGTAAAGACATCCTCAAGCGCCTGGGCATTAAAGTAGACGTGGCCCTTGTGGAGCCGCAAGAGATCTTTATCCCTTAGCTCCTTGTAGCCCATTATCTTTGCCCCTTCTTTAAACACATAGTTTGAAAGGTTCTCTCCTAACAGGGAGAAGAATAACGGGGACGTCACATCTGCCCAGTACTCATCGGAGTAGCCCCTTGTCCAGAGCGTCTGGTCCTTTTCTATTGTTGTGATGCCCCTTGACTGCAATATGAATATGCCATCCTTTGATACTGCCCATTCAATGTCTTGGGGCGAATTAAAGTAAGATTCAATTTTCTCGCCAAGATTTGATAGGTATATTATCTCCTCATCCGATAATGATGGGAGTAGCTTCTTTGAGTCTTCAATATCAAGCTGAACGCTTCCCTCTTGCGATAGGAACACACCCTTGGCCTTGTTACTGACTTTCCTTTCAATTATCTCCTTTGACTTCTTCTCTAGCGTGAACATGTCAGGGCTTACTATGCCTGAAACTATTGATTCGCCAAGGCCCCAGCTTGACTCTATAACGATCTTATCCCTATCACCAGTTATCGGGTCTGCAGTGAACATGACGCCCGCTGAAGTTGCATCGACCATGTTCTGGACAATAACGGCCATGCCACCGTCAAGGTGTGATATCTTGGCATTGTGCCTGTAGTTAATGGCCCGCTCGTTCCAGTATGATGCCCAGCATAGCTTGATGTGGTCAATGACATCCTTTGTGGCGACATTTAGGAATGAATCCTGCTGGCCCGCAAATGATGCCTCTGCTAGATCTTCTGCCAATGCAGATGACCTTACCGCCCAGAGCTTAATTTTCTTGTTCTTTGAAAGGATCTTTTCTATGTCCTTCTCTACGGACTTTTCAATTTCCCCTGAGACTATTAACCCCTGGATGTTCTTTGATGTGGCGGCAACGCTTTTCTTGTAGTCAAACTTTGTCTGCTGGAGCAGCTCTGTTATCTTCTCTTTGAAGCCGTTTCCTAAAAGAAACTTGTCATAAGACTCAGTCGTTACAACAAAACCATAAGGAACTGAAAATCCTTCCTTTGATAAGAGTGATATATTCAGCGCTTTATTTCCAACTGAGTTAAAATCATCTTTTTTGATTTCAGAAAAGGGCAGTATTATACCTGGCATTTAGAAAACCTCTTTTTTCAGTCATTTGAAATCTATATTTATAAAACTTTGTTCTTATGGGTTTTTATTAGATATTAATGATATATTTTCGATTAATTCAGATATTTTTGATAAATATGCGCTGGCTAATAATTGTATTTCCTACCAAATAATAATAAATGAATAGCTCTTAAGAAGATACATGCATGCCCCAAAGACTAACCTCTGCACGCTGTGCAGGGGGTATAAGAAGCTCTGCGGCAGAGGCGTTTGCCCTATACTGGAAAAGAAGAGGATTAGGGAAGCTATCGTGCCTCTGATAAACAAGGACATATTCGGGGCGTCGCCATCGGCCTTTTTTGTCGGCGATTGGAACTACCCAAAGGTGCTTGTGGGCCCGCTTGTCCCGCCTGTTCATGATGGCACCGATATATTTGACCTGCCAGAGGGTTGGCACGGAAAGAATCTTGATGAGATCATTAGGTTTAGATCGCTTCTTGTTAGATCAAAGGAGTTTGTCAAGGTAGGCGATGCAAGAAATCCCACAGGGTATCTTGAAAAGAGCCAGGAGATAGTGATGTCAAAGCGACCAGTAGATGTGGAGCTCGTTCTTAAGAAAACGCCCCACTTTGGCCTAGAGTTCTCACAATTCTCGCCTCCTACCGGCCCGTCAGGATTTGTTGAGAGCATTAAGATAACAGAGAATCCAAAGGTGCCAAGGGTCGTTGACAAGATAACTTCAGACGACATCAAGGCCTCTAAAGGCATATCGATCCTGTATGATAAGGACATAGCCGTATCCCACATCTCAAAGCTTCTCTCAGCAGGTCTTTTGGGGGAGCAGAAGAACAGGAAGTTAGTTCCAACAAGGTGGAGCATAACTGCGACAGACGACATGCTTTCAAAAAATCACCTAAAGAAAGTTAAGACCTCTCCGGAAATCAATAAATTTGAGGTATACCACGACGAGGACTTAGGGAATAGATTTGTGGTGTTTCTCTTCCCATCCTCATGGTGCTATGAGTTCCTAGAATGCTGGCTACCTGGTTCAATGTTTTTGGAGAGCTCTCTTTCGCCAAGCGTAATCGCTGACTATGAACTCTATGACGGCAGAAAGGAGTATGCATCACTAACCGCAGGCGCTTATTATGCGGCAAGATTTTCTGTGACTGAGCATCTATTTGAAAAGGGAAGGCAGGCCGGGGCACTTGTTTTCATGGAGGTCCATCCAAGTTACCACACACCAGTAGGCGTCTGGAGGGTGAGAGAAATAACTAGAACTGCCCTTGAAAAAAAGCCTGAGATGTTTGATACAGAGCTTGATGCAGAGAAAAGGATTGGAGAGATTCTATCTCTTTCTTTTGAGCGGTACAAAGAGAAAAGCGCCATATTGAACTTAAAGCACAAGCAGAAAACGCTTTTTGACTGGATGAATTAAAATATAAGAGGATATTATATCATTTAGTTTTTAGTTTTGTGAGGTTGGCCTTAATTGATGCAATCTCATCCTGGAGGTTCTTTGCCTCCTGTATTAGCATTGCCCTCTCCTTCTGGATATGGTACATATCCTCATCCTTGACGCTCCTCTTTACGACCCTTGTGAGGTTTGCCTGATTTCTTTCAAGCTTTGACATTACTTCGGCCAGTTGTTCCTTCTTTACTAATAATTCCTTCTCTAGATCATTAACGGCCTCGTTATTTACCGGTTCTTGTACGAGCGGCGGGGCTTGTGTTACTTCTTTCTTACTTTTCTGATATTTATCTAAAATCTCGGCCAGCATATGCTCCGGGATCATGATCTTCTTATTGCAATTTGGGCAGACTATTTCAAGACCTCTCATATAAATCGCCAACTAATATTTGATTTTATTAGTGTCAGTATATATAAGAATTGGGGGTTTTGAATTAATAAGTAGAAGAAAAATTTTTTTTCTAATGATTATATAGTTTACAAAAGACTCAATTATCCTAAAACAATAACTATTCTAATATATGATGAATTATTAAATTAGTTAAGTAAAATAAATTTAGTTTATACTCTATGCATATCCCCTATGTATTATTAAGTTTTAGCCCATTCATCCCATTTTATGTGAAATAAATCATCCATGTTAATTAATGTTATTTTATCTGACCTGCCAGCTCGTTGATATATTTTATATTTTGCATTCATTACATCGGTAATAAGGCTTTTCATTTCCACAACTTGTGGAATAAGATTAATCAAATCTAATCTTCTCACAATAAAAAAAGATGATTTTTTTTCGAAAGCAATTAGATCTGATTTCCCACCATATACCCATCCCGCATCATGCTCTCTCACTCCATGTAGTTCAATCCAAATCCATTCGTCTTGAACATCCACTTCCGTTCGAGCTAGTCTTTTCATTGCTTTTATTTCGACTTTATAACATTTAAGATCTTTTTTTATTAATCTGTCCCAATGCTCGTTAATGTCTTGCAGAGGAGTAGCTTTGTTAACATTCCACTGTCTAAATAAGGCAACTCTATCAAATAATTCTTCAGCACTAAGGCCCATTTCTAAACATTTTCGAGTATCGTATTGATTTCTTTCCATTTTAAGCCTTTTCTATATTTTAAATCATATGCTTTTTCGTTTCGTCTCAAATAATTATTGTTCTTAGGAATATACATATAGATTAAGCGAATACTTTTTAATATAATCTAACTTTGGTATCTTTAATAATATTCTTTTCATTTATGCTAATAATAAGATTTAATCTATCTATACTAAAAGATTATTACTAATATTGAGTCTAACATCTTCTTTTTCTGTTCTTACAGCTATTATAGAATATAGTCCTACTATGCCTTGGATATTTCCTATTTTGTTAACTTCAATATTTCTTAATTCTTCATTGTCCTTAACTTTTGTTTTAACTAATATGTCCCATTCTCCGGAAATCTCACAAACTTCTAACAATTCATCTATCATTGCAAGTTCTTTTGATATTCTCCCTATTTCTTGCATATTGTTAATAGAAATTCTAATCCATGCAGTTGTGAGTTTCCCACATTTTTTTGCATCAAGAAGTGGCACTATCCTTACGATGACCCCTCTTTCTTTTAATCTTCTAGTTCTGTCATAAATTGTTGATTCAGAAACATTTAATATTTTAGATAATTCATTATATGTGATTGACGCATCTTTTTGAAGTTCAGTTATAATTGTTATATCTAAATTATCTAAGTTTTTTTTAGTAGTTCTTGGAATGTTAATCCCCATATCCAATGAAAGTAAGGATATATATAATTTAGCATTGACCAAATTATTGGATATCATTAGAGAATAATTTTATTGTAGGCCTTGATAAATAATTATTGTATATTTCTATTTTCTTTTTGACCTCCTCATTGAATATTGGACCAATTAAAACAGGTGTTACTTTCATATAGTCGTGATTATATTCTTCACCCACAAATGTCTTCAATTCAGTTAGAAAAATCAACAATTTAGCTATATCTACCTCAGTTTCATATTTTTTAATAAAAAAACATTTAGTATTAAATTCCCAATTGCTACTTTCATCTTTAATTTTTTCCCTGATTATAAGTATATCTTCTGTTTTTTCTGATTGATCGTAACAATAAATCAAAGAAGAGAAATCTTTATTTAAAATCATGTCCAAATTAAATGAATCTAAATGATATATAGGTAACGATTGATTCTCAAATAATAAAATATTTTGAATGTTATTAAGTTCAGAAAAAATAACATTATTATTATTTATACAATCAAATTTAATAAACTTAATTCCGTCAAAAATATTCATTTCATTTAACTGGGATACGGCATGTATAACTTTCTCATCACATTTTCTAAATAAAATTCCCCCTATTACAAGGTCCTTGTTGGGATTGACTAAAGATTTCTGTTTAAATAAATCGAGATATGTTAAGAATTGTCTTAGATGGCCTTCACTGAAATTTACAGTTCCACTTTTAGCTTCAATAATATAATAAATTCTGCCATTTTCGTTTTTAGAAATGCATAATAGATCTATCAGCTTTCTAGTTGTTTGTGCAATAAAGGTCTCATTCATATAATCGTAAACATTTCCAAATATGTTACTTAATGAAGGATCTCTATTTTTCAATTTAGAAAGAAATATAGCTTTTACAGAATTTTCAATTGATTCTACTTTTATTATTTTTTCTTCTATAGGGGCATTATTTAACGAAATATACGGTAAAAAATTTATAGATTCGCCTATTTTGTATTCCCTTAAAAGTAATTCTGTTATTGTCTTGGCATCATCCTTTGATATCTTTCTCACTGCTCTTCGTTCCATATTTCTTTCATTTTCAAGAGTTGCGATTGACCAAATTCTTCTACTTTCAATTTCACGATAAAGATCTGAAACATAGATGTGTGAATCATTTGAACATAATTCAATATATTTAGGATGTGGCTCAAAAAGAAACCTATACGGAAATGTCTCATTAGGATTATCCCAGATTATATTAGATTCATAAAAAGACTGGCTTCTGGCACGAAAAACTCCATGAATTGAACTATCTTTGTCATTCTCTTTCTTTACTACATGAAAAAAGATATAATCGCCAATATTAATGGGACTAAGATCTCTGATAACTGACATCAGATCACAGTCTCTTAAAGGTCCTGTGTAATCTGGTTTTTTCTCTCTATTGCCATAAACTCCCTTTTCTCTAGATATATTCCAATCTTTTTCAGAAATTTGACAAATAAATGCTCCCATGTTAAAAATTTAAAAGAAAGTATATATATTCTTAACGCAATATTAATAAATTTGAAATTAAGAATATTACTTAAGTTTCTGCAATATATTCGTTTATTATATCGTGAATTGTTAATTGACCAATATTAGCTTCTCTCAATATTCGTTTTCTAGCTAAGTCGCAATAAAGTTTGTCTATCTCTACACCAATACCTTGCCTTTTTGTTAATTCACAGGCAACTAAAGTTGTTCCGCTTCCAAGAAAAGGATCTAGGATAGTGTCCCCAACATAGCTAAACAATTTAATGCATCTTCTCGGTAATTCAAGAGGAAAAGGCGCAGGATGGCCAATTTTCTTTTTGCTTTCTCCTTGAAAAGACCAAACACCATTTGTCCACTCCATAAACTCATTTCTTTCTATATCTTTCTCTTTTCCTTTTCCTTCTTTTTTCCATCTTTTTTTATAAAGGATAGCTATCATCTCTACTGGAGCAATCACATAAGGTGCAGAAGGACTCATCCATGAACCCCATGCTGTCCGACGAGATATGTTTTGCTCATTCCAAACGACAGTGCTATGATATTGCCATTTAGTTTTTTTTGCAAGATTTACTACATCAGCGTAAATACTTTTTTGCCCACCTTTGTTTTTATCCAGAGGTATATTAAGACAAAATCTACAATCATCTTTTGCCAAGGCGTAACATTTTGATAAATATTCTTCCGTAAATTCTAAATAAGTAGAATATGGCATTTTGTCATCATGGGAATTATAAGAAATATCTAGATTATAAGGTGGTGAAGTAATAATAAGATCGATACTTTCTTCAGGAATACATTTAGTATCAAGAAAGTTATCATTATATATTTTTGAGTAATTAGATGAGAAAAATAATTTTTCGTTATCAATATCCATGAGCTTAACTGGTAGAATGAGTATTTTAACTTTACTATTAGAATTAGCCCGATAAATATTGTAAGTATATTTATTTAGGTCTTTTCAAAATAGAAAAAATAAATTAATCAACATTTTGTTATTTCCCCATAATCACGCCCATTTAGAATACTTCTACAATACCTTCGCTAATCTATTGCTTTCCCCACTTAAAAAGAATATGGAAAAAAATAGGGAAAAAAATATTTTTCCATTAAGAAAATCATAAGCATTTTACCCCCAGAAATTGAATTATTGCCTAAGTGGTATAGCCCATATTATGCTAGGGGCGTATGTTATTTAAAAAAAGGCCAAAAAGAACTGGCAGAAAGGGATATTGAAAGATATAATAGATCTAAAATTAATTCTAGATGCGATTATACCTAGAGGCATAGACATTTTTCATGATTTGTATTCTTATAAAAGCATATATCACATTTAATTATCTTTATCCCTAGTTTTCATCAATATACTTCCTCATATTATCTTTAATAAAATTAAATAGTTCTTTAGGCCAATTAGGTGGTTTAGACCCAGTAGTTAGATTAACAATATAGCGTTTAATTTTATCATTAATCTCAAAACTATCGTTATTAATGTAGTTTTTTATTGCCTCCTTAACTGCTTCTGGTATTGGTAATTTAGTTTCAGTTGTTATTTTACCTAATTGAATTATTAATTTTCTTTTCTCATCAATAGATAATGTATGGTAATCTTTCTTTGAATATGTTTTAGTTTTTGCTAATTTGCTTTTCAAAATTGGCCATCTATTTGAATTGTCCTCTAAGAGAAATTCTTTAACATCAATTCTTGATAGAAAGCGTATTCTTTTTTGTATTAATTCAGGATCCATTTCCTTTTTGTTTAAAGATGCAAAAGACGACTCAAAAAAATCTAAATCTCTAATAATTCTATCATTCTGTTTTTTTATACTTTCAAGTTTATTTCTCTCGTAATTAATAAATCTCTCTTTAAATTTTGGTGCGTCCTTGAAATCATTTTCATCAAACTGAAGCCATTGTCCAGCTAAAGCTGCTTCTTCCATGCCAGTATTTTTTAATATTTCAAAATATTTCTGCTCTTCATATCCCCTTATTACTAAAGTGTACCTTGTGGCGGATTCTTTGCCGTCTGTTTTTCTTAATATACGTCCGTCTCTCTGTATCATCTGTCTAGCTGAACCAGTAAAACTTGCTACGATTGCAACTGAAGCATCTGGAACATCATACCCCTCGTCTGTTAGTTTTGCAGTTACTAAAATCCCATCTTCAGCCTTTCTAAATTTATTTAAATTTTCAAGTACTTGAGGTTTAGGAAGCCCACTATGTACTTTATACACCTTATTTCCAGGAACATAGCTTTCTCCAACAGGATTAATAATCTTTAACTCTCCTGCTATCTTATTTGTAAAATCTTTTCTCTCATTAAAAATTATGATTTTACTTCCTCTTTCCATTTTAACTAACTCTTTTATAGCAGGTATTTTTTGTTTTGCCATATATTTTATTGAAGCCTGTACCCCCGAAAGTCCAAGTAATGTCTTAGCCTTGCTCGCCTCAGCAGAAGTTCCAGAAGCCATTTTTTCAAGCTCTTTCATATAGTTTGGATTATTCCTATCCAAGCCATAATCATAATTCATTACATTTTGAAGTTTTATTATTTCTATGCTATTATCTTCATAAGTATTTGATTCGTCATCAGAAAGATTTACTAATATGCTCCATATTGTAAAAGGAGGAACTGAAGATGGGTCATCAAGATGATTTAATTCAAAAATCTTTTTACCCAATCCTTCGACTATTTTGTTTGTTCCTTGAGGGTCTTCTTCTCTTTCAGGAGTTGCACTAAGACCAAGAGAATATTTTGTCTTATATTTGAATATATTACTGAAAATATTTGCACCGTAGTGATGACATTCATCGGCTATCATGAAGTCAAACGATTCGCCAGTTGAATTTATCTTAGAAATATTATTAACAAATGAATTAACCACAAAAATTACAATGTTTTTTGAAAGATTTTTCTCTTTGCCGTAAAACAAGTCTATATCATTTTGATTTATGTCTAAGAATTTAGATAACTCATCTCGCCATTGGAACATCAAATTTATAGTTGGGACGACAATACATGTTTTAAAATCTGGGTTATCTTCCATGAACTTTTTTATGCAGTATATCCCAAATACAGTCTTACCTTTTCCGGTGCCAACTTTTAGAATTCCCTTATAGTTATTATTTTGAAAATCTTCATAAGCCTCTTCTTGCCACAGTCTTAAAGAAATATTCATCAAACAAGATTTTAGATTACTATTAATATATTTTTCTGATATTATTGAGAATTTCTTAAATAATTTAATATGGAAAAGAATTTTTTTTCCCTATTTTCCCTATTTTTTTCCATATCTTTATATATAGTGAAAAGCAATAGTATTTTTTGATGACAATTAGATTTGCTTAAATTATGCAAATCGTTTGAATAGCATCCCCATTGGAGAAGGAGGGAAGACCATGGAAAATGATTCATTTCTTGAAAATTCTAAATATATTCTTAGCAGCTCAGGATGGACCAGCAAAGAAGTAGTATCATTGAGAAAAAAAGCATTATTAAGGGCTTTGAAAAAATATCCTAAAAAATCTGTGATTGATGCACTTGAATGGGTATCAATTAGATGGAAAGACCAATCGCCAGAAGTCACAGAAAAATGTGAAGAAGATATCAAATGGATAAATGATAACTGGGAAAAGGGTATTAAAATAAAAAAGAGATATATGGAGAAAGGTATTGACATACCATAAGTTCTTATGGCAGAATCAATTGAAAATATGGCCTGGTCCGATAAAACAGATGACCTTGACATTATAGTTGCAGAGATTAATAACGGCGATATATCCGTAAGTGAAGAGCTACTTTCTAAACTGCATCAAATTTTTGGCGATTCAGATAATGTCTATGGTGTGGACCATAATGTCATTTATTTAATTGAATTTTGTTTCTACAAAGCTGAAGGTCCTTATTCTAAGAAGTTTGATTATTACGCATACATCATGTCAAAAATCTTTAAGATATACCCTCCGATAAAACGATTGCTTGATTACAATGCAGAGGCAACGCTTGGAAACATGGTGCTTGGTGCAAGGGGCAAATTAAAATTTGTTATCTCTGATTATTACGAACTAATAAGGGTCCTAAATGTCTGGGAAGAAATGGGGTTATACCCAAAGTCTCCGGGCGCAGTGTTGAGAGGGGTTCTAAAAAAAAGAGTTGTTCAGGAAAGACTAGAAGCTAAAGATCCATATCTCATGGCAAGTCTTAAACAGATATTTCCTCGCTACTATGAGGAATTTGTTCCTAAAGATATGGATTTAGACAAAGAAATCTACGAGCAACAGAAAAAAAGATTTGAAACGGTTTTAGAAGATTACAAAAAAGAAGGGCTTTCAATTGAAGAGATGATAAAGAAGGAGAATTTGAGGAAGCTTCCTAATGGTGTAAAAAGAAACAATTTACTTTCTTATCTCATTAAGAGGAAGCACAATTTCAAATGCCAAGTATGCACATGTTTAGGTATAAGTAAAAAGGATCAGGTTCAAGCTCATCATATAATTCCGCTGTATAGTGGAGGAGAAGATCATTCAAGCAATATAATAATTCTCTGTAATTATCACCATGATCTTGTACATTTAAATAAAATAGATATTGAGTTATATGATAAGGTAGTAATAGAACAAGGAGAAGAAACTTATTACATTGATCTTAATTAATAAAATTGGAAAAATGGACTATTTATAAAATTAAAGCTTAAATTCCCCCCATTCATTTTTGCAGCCCTTGCAGTGCCATATTGGTATACCATCAGTAAGCATACACCCTCCAAGGATAACTTCCCCCCTAGCGTATTTCTCCCCCATATCGGGAGTTGGTAGGCCATATATTATTGGGATAGTTTCATCTGCCCCACATTTCGGGCATTTTGGATTTTTCTTCATTGTAATACCTCTTATTCATCCTACTCAATCCTATAAGGCATCCAGCCCTTTCCCTTGTTTGTGTCCTGGAAATATAAATTCCCAACTATCAGGCAGTCCTTGTATTGCGGCGATATATCATAAACACTTGTTGAAAGGCTGTTTGTCGGGTCTACCATATAGAACGTCTCACCGTCAACGTCGAAGTGATACTTCCCAAAGAGGGCGGTATCAAGCCCTGGATTTTTGATTATAACGATATCATGGAGCTCTTGGCCGTCGCATTTGCTTATTGTGGCAATACCCATGTCATTTGCAGAATAGCCTTTTGATAAGAGGCAAGAAAATAAAAGGAGCGCCTTATCGGTGCAGTCACCCTTTCCTCTCACAAGTGTCTCATCGGCATACTGGATCAGGTAGGGGCGCCCTTCAGTTATGTGATTGATATACATTATGTTAAATCTGATCTTATTGACAATCTCCTCAATTGAAAGGCCACTTGAGAACTTTACAACATTAGGCGTGACAATTGTATAGACTGTGGGATATGGCAAACTTCCTCTTGCGCTATATGGAAGGTAGCTAATGAAAGCTGTATACGTATTATTTGCCTCAACAGATGAAGGAGTAGCTTCAGGCGGATTCTCATTTACTATTTCTGATGATTCTTTGTTCTGGTGCTCTAGCCTATAGTTTAGCATGAGTATATCGTTCTTTAGTGTCCATATCTCGCCTTTTAGATTTGATATCTCTGTATCCTTTTCAACAAGTACCTTTGCAAGTTGAGTTATCTGCCCCATATAGATATTATTTTGATTTTCTAGGAGGGTTATTCGATCGTTTAACTTTTCGTTCTCTTCAGTTAAAGTCATGTAATCTATTTTAATCTGGGGGTTCGCTTCAGTCACTTCAATCTTTTGGGAAACGTCATTTGAGTTGGCATAGTCTACTATAGCTACACCAAAAACAAAGACTAGAATATGGGTAACAATCAATATTAAACCTAAAGTCCTCGGGTTATCGGCCATATGCATCACTCAAAGTTTAATCGTAACTTGTTATTTGTTCGTGTTTTGATTAAGTTCCTTCATGACTGAAATCTCAAATTTCAGGCGGCCTATCTCCGCATTCAAGGCGTCAATCTCAAACTTCTGGTTCAATATAGTTCCTTCTTTTAAGGCGAGAAGATCGTACAGTCTTCTATTGTCATCTGCAAGGTATTTATTATAATCTCTTAGCGCTTGTGCTTCCCTTTCAGTCATGTCACATCCGCACATCGCAACAGTTGGCTGCTGGACAGGTTGATTTGAAGTTGTCTGGGTAGGTGTATAGGTGTTTGAATTTGCATTTGCTGCATATACCCCAAATACAAGCCCTATTATAAATCCAATGACAATAAGGCTAAATGCTATTTTCCCCAGGTCACTTATTGCCTCCATAATCAAGCCCATTTATAATACCTCCTACAATATCTTCACTAATCTATTGCATTACTCATTTATAAGAATATGGAAAAAAACAGGGAAAATTAATTGTTCCTACTTTATCCTCATTTCACCCCGGTAAAGATGAAATACCCAAATGAGTCTCCTTCCAGCGCCTTCTGGAACTTCTTAACAAATTTTAGCATCGGGCCCAACTTCCGCCTAAGCTCTCTGTTTACCGCCATATAGTAAAGCACTCTAATCGAGATCATTATCTTCTCATAAAATGAATATTCCCTTACAAAAATATCTTCATAGTAGTCATTTATCTTGATATCATTAAATCCAGCTTCTTTGAATATATTCTCCCATTCTTTAAGAGTTCTGATATCAGTTTCTGGCCCAATAATATTGGACATGATCATGATATTCTTCATCTCTTGATAAAATTCAGAGCCTAAAGATTCATTCGGGAATAGATCAAGTGTGGCAACTTTGCCGCCTTTTTTTAGAACTCTTCTATACTCCTTTAGGACCATTACAGTCAGAAAACAAAATGATATGAAGATAATAAAGTCTATAAAAACTCTAAAAAATCTTCTTTTTCTATTTCTGCTTCATTTAAAATTCTTCTTAGAAGACCTTTCCCAATCTCTTTATCGTGAATAGGAACAATTACAATTTTTCCTTTAGCATTTCCTAATACTAAATGACTGCCTTTTTGCCTTATATGTCTGAATCCAAACTTTTCTAGAATTTTAATAATTTTTTCAGGAGGTAGGGGAACTAGCTTTTCAGAGATTTACTTCGACTCTCTGAATGCCCAACAATTTTGTATCCTCTTTTTGTTCTTCTTTAACTTCTAAGTATAGCTCTATAGCTTCTTTAATCCTAATTAATAGTTCATCTATAGATCTAGCTTGAGTATGGCACCCAGGAAGTAAAGGTACACTTCCAACATAATACCCGTCTTCATCCATCTCTAGTAATACATCATAAGTTTTTCCCATGATACCATCTTCTAATAATAACAACAGGTATTTAAAATTAATCTGGCATGACAAATCAAGAAGTGCCGCGGGCCGGATTTGAACCAGCGGAATACCAGATCTTCAGTCTGGCGCCCTCCCAGGCTAGGCGACCGCGGCTTGGCTAATAAGAAGTGAATATTTTGGAGAATATATAAACTTTTCCCCATATCGTTTTCTGACAAAAAATTCCGAAATATTTATATATCTTGGATGGCGCCACCATCCATATGGACAACAAATGCATTATCTGCAAGTGCGAATTGAAGAAAGATATTCATATAATGTGTGAAGAATGCTATGAAAGATATTTTACCAAATTAGCTTTGTTCACTTTTTATAACGAGATGGGTATTGCTTATGCTGCAGATTGAGATACAAAACAAGGACTTAAACGATGAAAAGATTAATAAATTAGCAATCATCTTAGCCGCAATCGCAAATAGCAAATCCCTAGAGGTAGTTATCATTGAAGAATGAAATCACGATAAACTTTCCAAAGGACGTCAGAGAGTACTGCCCAAAGTGCAAGTGCTTCCTCTATCCTGTAAAAGATCACAAATGCTACTTCTGTAAAAGTAAGACTGTTCAACACAAGGAATAGCTACATCCGCTCAATTGTAAATCTCTTCTTGTACCTTGTCAAAATTCGGATTGTTCTTTCTCCTAGTATTCCCATAAACAGCGCATTCCCAAAGGCGTGACTCACGTCCCATCCGATGCTCAAGATATAGGTCCTGACAAAAGTCTCAAATGTATGCGGCTTTACAAAAAAGGCAAAGTGCCATAGATTCATTATCCAGCCGTAAAGGAATCCCCATACAACTGCAAATAAAACAAGAAATTTAATCCCTATCTCTTTTCGGCCGAGATATCCTGCAAATAGCCCCGGCAATCCCCAGCCAATCATCTGGAGAGGTGTCCACGGGCCGTGGCCCAAAAAAAAGTTAGAAACAAATGGCGTAAGCGCCCCAACAAAAAATCCGGCTATTGGGCCAAAGACAAGACCAGAACATATGATGAGCGTTGTGCAAGGCTGGATCCCCTGGAAGTTAGAAAAGGGAATCCTTAGAACGGCAGAGAATCCAGAGAGCATGGCGATAAGCGTTAGCTGTTTTGTGCTGAACCCAAGCCTCTCGAACTGGTAGACAAACGAAACAATTACTAAAATGAAAATGCCAATAATCTCATAGGGCCAGAGCTTTACTATTGTCCTTGATTCATCGAATACGAGCCCGCCGCCGAAAAGCAGAATCCCTACGAAGATGAAAATAACTGGGAAAAAATCGCTTGATTTTATCCAACCACCTCAAGGATTTCCTCTACAGTCAGCGTGTCGTCAGGTATGCCGTTTTTAGCATAAGGTTGCACCAATCTATTTATCTGCGGAGAAAACAAAAGCGCCTTTGAAAGAACGTCACGCTTGTTCCCATCGGAAATGATGTTCCCCTCACTCAAGAGTACAACCCGATCAGCAAACTCAGCCGCAGTCTCAACGTCATGTGTAATCATGATAACAGTCTTAGATTTCTCTCGCAGGAAAGATATGAGCTCCTGCTTTAGGTAGTAATCCATTCCCCTTGTAGGCTCATCAAGGATTAGAACTTCAGGCTCAGATACTAAAACTGAAGCAAGTGCCACCCTCTGCCTTTGGCCGCCTGAAAGATCATGCGGGTAGCTGTTTCTGTACTCATAAATCTTAAATCTCTTTAATATGTCAGAAACTTTTTTATCGATTGTTTTTTGATCCATTTCAAGATTTCTCAAGACAAATGCAACTTCTTCCTCCACCGTGTCGTTAAAGAGATGGAGGTTGGGATCCTGGAAGACTATGCCTACCTTCTGGATAAGATCGTCCAGTGAATAATCAGAAATCTTTTTGCCAAAGAGTAAGACCTTCCCCTTCCTCTGCTTCACAAGCCCGTTCATTAGCTTTACAAGGGTGGTCTTGCCACTGGCATTCTTTCCCATGAGGGCTATCATATCCCCTTCATAAACATTAAATGAAACATTCTTTAAGACGTCTTTTTCACCGTCATATGAAAAGTATACTTTCTCCATTGATAGGCAAATTTTCCCTGAGCTCTCCTTCTTAGACCAGGTGACATTTTTCCCTGGGTTACTCAAGACATCCTTCAATGAAAGCCTTGCCTCCTTTACAGTTAGCGGAAGGCCGTTAGTCAACCTGTCCTTGAAGTGAAGGGATAATCTTGTCACGGGTGGAAGGCCAACTTTCCAGTTTTCAATGTGGGCAGATTTAATCTTCCTCGGGCTCCCATCATACAAGAGCTTTCCATCGTCTATCAAAAGCATTCTGTCCACGTGGTGGATTACCCTCTCAAGCCTATGCTCTACTAGCAGTATAGTTAACCCAAGCTCATCGTTAATCTTCTCGATGACATTTAGGACCTCTTCGGCACTCCTTGGGTCAAGCTCCGATGTCGGCTCATCAAGCAACAGTATGCTCGGGTGCATGGAAAGTGCTGATGCTATTGCCACCTTCTGCTTCTGGCCGCCAGAAAGCTCTGAAGTTATCCTGTTACGAAGCCTTGAGATGTTTACCGCGTCAAGGGCCTCCTCTATCCTCTTTTTCATCAAGCTTTCCGGGAAGCAGAGATTTTCCATCCCAAAGGCAATCTCTCTCTCAACACGGCTTGAGATCAGCTGATTCTCCGGGTCCTGGAAGACCATGCCCACAAGCTCTGACATCTGATTTGTCGGCGTCTCCGAGGCGTTTTTCCCGTGGACAATTACTTCCCCAGATATCTTTCCGCCGTAGAAATTAGGTATCAGCCCGTTTATTGATCTTAAGAAAGTTGATTTTCCTCCCCCAGAAGGACCAGTTATGACGAGGAACTCTCCCTCAGAGATTTGAACGTTTATATTGTCAAGGGAAGGGGATTTTGCATCCGGATAGAAAAATGAAAAGTCATTAAACTCAATCATAGACCATAAGCCCCCTTATCTTAAGTAATGGTATTAGGAAGGCCTCAAGGCAGAGTATTATCAAAATGAAAAATGCCTCAGAGCTTGATTTTATTAGAGGGTCAATCCTCTGGTAAAACTTGAATGCCCCAATGCCCTGACTAACCATGTAAAGGGAAATAGCAAGCGGCAGGAGACTAACAAAAATCAAAAAAATGTCAGACTTTGAAATTCTGGTATCCTTATAGAAGCTTCTCTTCTCATATCTGCCAAAGCCCCTCGTCTCCATGGCCTCAGCTATCTGGACGCTCCGATCTAGGCTCTTTGAAAGCAATGGAAAAAACACTGCGCCGTATTTTTTTATCCTCTCGATTATTTTCCCTTTTGAAAAATCAACACCCCTTGACCTCTGGGCATCCTGGATGTTCTTTAGGTCAGAAAGCATCACGGGGACAAACTTTGTTGATAAGGATGTCACGACAACTGATCTATATGGGAACCTTAGCTTTGTCAGGGCTATTAAGAGGTCGTCCGGGTCAGTTGTTAGATTTAACACTGTGAAGGCGCCAAGAATTGCGGCAATCCTAATGCACATTGTTAGTGAAAATAAAAGCTCCTCGGCCGTTATGTTTAGTATTCCAAATAACGGTATCCTAAACGGAAACTGCCACAGAACTGTCTCGCCGTTAGCGTTTACTACCATGTTGAAAACGATGACAAACGGTACAAAGAAAACGACAAGCTTCATCACCTTTGCCCAGTCAGAAAAAACCTTTGATACGAGGGCAACAAGAAACGATGATAGGAATAGGATAAATAGAATTATGGGATGCTCAAAGAGTACAGATATCATCACTATTGAAAATAACCAGGCCATCTTTAAGAACGGAGAGGAGTCGTGAAATATTGATCTTTTTCTTTTATAGACAAGTTCGAGCATCTTATCCCTGGATGGCTTAGCCATCCTTATTATTTAACTTTATCTAATTGAGCAATCCGAAAACTATATATATGGATGGCTACACCATCCATACGCAATTATTAAACCGGAGGAAAACAAAATGAAGGGGAAAAAGATTAGTAATTTTTTTGTAATATTTGTGCTACTTATTTTATTTTTGCAGATGCCGCTTCCCTTTAGCGCGGAAGATATAGGCACGTTGCACTCGTCTTTTAAGAACGGGACGGTTATGGTTACAGGACACAATGCAAACTCCCTTGATCTCCTGACAAGGGACACAGTTTCAAAGAGCTTCAAGGAAAATGGGATTTTAAGCAAGAACTCTACTGACCTTGAGGCAACTTCAGGGAAACAGCTTGTTGTTATCGGGGGGCCTATAGTAAACTCAAAGACAAAGGAGCTAAACAGTTTGTTCGGCGTGAAATACGAGGAAACTCAAGATAAGATCCTTATCACGGCAAAGGACATTACTCTTTCAAAGCAGAAGATTGGCTCTGGGGAAGATATAGGGATCATCTACTTTGGGAAGGAAAACAACATGGATGTCTTAATGCTCTGGGGGGCCTCTAGGGAGGGCACATTTGCGGCAGGCTTGATTTTAGAGGATAAGACAAACCTAGAAAAGTATGGCAACTCACAGTTTCTCTTATTAAAATGGAAGGACGCAAATGGAGACCAGTTTGTCCAAAAAGAAGAGGTCTCAATTACATCTGAGGCGCCGGCCATTTCAGTTTCAGACTCCACCCAAGTTGATAGCAATAACGTCACAGTAACTATAACAGCTGATTTCGGGAACGGCTACACAAAGGAATGGAAGAGTGTGAAGGTACCTAAGGATTCCACAATCTTTGATGCGATGAAGGCCTCCGGTATGCAGTTTGACTACAACATCCAGTCCCTTGGGGTCTTTGTCACCTCAATTGAAGGGCTTTCTGAGAACAGGTCAACCGGCAGATACTGGCAGTACTGGATCAACGGCGAGTACTCCCAACTTGGTATTTCAAATATCAAGGCTGCCGATAAGATGAAGATCGAGTGGAAATACACTGACTCATTCCAAAACTAGGTGGATAAAATGAAGAAAATTATTTCTATTTTTTTACTCGTTGCATTTGTACTGTCTCTTGCACCAAGCTTCTCCGCTCAGGAGCTTCCTGATAAGAGCTTCTTTATAGATGATTATGGAAATCCACAGTGTCTTATTGTCCTAAGTGAATCGGCAACGGCAAAGGACATTGAGAAGGTGACTGAAATCATCACACAGTTAACAAATGAGACCCAGTACACTACTACCGCCACAAGGGAACAGGTCATCTGGGAGTCTGCTAACTTTACCGAAGATGATAGTGATAATGTTGCGCTTGGGTATACGGGCGTTAAATCAAATCCTGACTGGGTATGGGAGATGAGAAGCTTTACAACACCTGCTTATTTCTTCTCACATGGCGCAGACCCTGCACCCGCATGGCCAAACTGCCCTTTCTATGTTGAGAGTGTTGAGGCATTATTTGATGGCGATAGGAACACAAGGATTGTAGGAAGGACTGGTTATGACTTCTTCGGGCCAAATTATGCACCTGTTACCCTTATAGTGAAGTTCAACGAAACAAAGGAAATATCAGATGTCAATTTCACCTTTGAAAATCTTCCCGTTGGTGCCGGATATCAGATCTATTACTTAAACTCTGACTGCCCAAATAATCTTTACAATCCAGCTCTATGGATGTATGGGCCCACAGGTAATTGGACCCTTTTGCCAGTTGCTGGGGGATGGCCAAGGGCAGGAAGTGCCGCTAAGACAACCGATAGTTTTACATTGACTCAAAAAGTTAAAACAAATGCCCTCTACATTGAATTAAATCCATTTTATCTTGTACCACCAAACGCGGCTTTGCCCTACTCATTGTATGAATTTGAAGTAAAGGGAAAGTCCTTCTCAGTGCTATACGGAAATACCTATTATGTTGACTTCACATGGGCAAAGAAAAACGTGGGGCAGGATGACAATGAACTAAAACATCTAGATTATTGGATTGAAGGGGTTAAGGAAACATTACCAGGTGACTTCATTCAGACCGGGGGAAAAAGCTACTCTACAGAAACGTCAAGATACAATCTAATCACAAAACAGGTAAATCTTCTAAGGATGTACAAGTATAACGATGATAAAACATTTGCAGACAAGACAATTGGCAGGATATTTTACGGTACCCCAAAGACATGGCAAAATGAAGAATTCAAAGTCGGCGAAACTAAAATCTATGGTGGCTACAAGGTCAAGTTAGTCGATATCAACTGGGATAAGAGCCAGACTACAGTAAACTTTGATCACAAAAGAGGAAGTGATTACCTTGGAGAAAAGAAGGTCACCGTTGAAGTTACAGACCCATACGGCATTGTCAAAAGGCATATCATGACAGTTGATTGCTGTGACAACGCTCTTGCAGAATTGTTTGTATCAACAAACGCCGAATCAAAAGCAGCTACAAATGCAATTTGCAGATTGAAGAACGAAGGCTACCTTTGTGATATAACTCCAATTATATTCCACTCAAATATGAGTGAATCTGGTATTGACCCTTCATATAATACTAATGCAAGGGATCACTTTGGAGCTGGTGCTTCTGGCAGTTGGCCATCATATGCATACATCTATGGCTACGGATATGACTATAACGCAGCTCTAAACTACCCAACACTAATCTTCAACGGGAACAAATCAAAGGCAATACAGAGAATTCCGCCAAATACTGAAGATGCATACTATGAAGCTTTCAAGGCCATGTATGAATCAAACGTAAGTGGCTGCTGCGATGCAAAGATAATCATTAACACAAACATGGACCCAGAAAGATTCACAACACAGACTGATAGAGAAGCCCTTGTAACTGTAAGATTAAACAAAGATCTACCTAACACCGAGCTTTACCTAAACGTTTGGGGAATAAATTGTGACTGCTGTGCACCTGTTGCTACAGGATTGATAAATTCACAGTATTGGCAAAATATAAACAAGTGGTCAACTGAGTGCAGCGAAAAAATAGTCAATACCAGCTGGAAGGAACTCAAAAATGGAGATGTATATAGGACAGAAATAAATCTATGCGGAACAGGCTACTGCGGAATAGTTGCATTCCTCCAGGATAAGAATACAGGAAAAATATACGGGTCAGCGATAAGACATTTCACTCCAGCACCAGGAGCAAATTTATCACCAGATATTGCTTCGTCTCAATGTCAGTGCGTAGTTGAGTATGATAAAGATCTGGACTGTGACAACTATCAAGAGGAAGTTGAGTTCGCCATTGAGGGAGCGGACGTCGCCTTTGTAGGCATGGAGCACGACCTAGAGAAGAATATTGATGGGGAGATAAAGAAACACATGATTGCACGATTTAATATATACACACTAATTGACTACGGATGTATTGATGACTGCGACTGCAACTACATAACAAATGACGGTGCCAATTGGAAACTAAGATTCTTGATGAACGATGGCAATCTCTACAATCCATATGTGGATAGATGCCAAGATTGCACCAAAGACCTACGCTCAATAAAGATAGAGCTCTGCGACCCAATCAAGTTTGACTGTCTTAAACCGGGCTCAGTGTTCTGGGGACCAAACAGGTACTTTAGGGTATATGTCGAGGACTACGATGAAGAGAAGTTCTATATCAAATACAAGATACAGAGGGTAAATTTAATACCGACAGAAGAGACTGTTATTACAAAGGTAGAGGCGACAAATCTGATAAGAACTGACAAGCAGATTCAATCAACGGACAGGGCAAAGTATAACTTGATCCTAATCGGAAACACAGAGAACAATCAGGAAATAAAGAGGCTTTACGACCAGGGTGAATATATCAAGGCAGAAGGCATGACCTACCTAAAGAATGTATATGGCAAAAAGAGCATACTAGTGCTAGATGCTACTGACGTAAGCAATCTAAACGAGCCAATAAGGCAGCTCTCTTACCTTCTTGATTTAATATTTTAATTTTTTATTTCTCTATTTTCCAAACAAAAAGAATATATATTGACATGCCAAATTGATGGATATGTTTGAAAGAAGACCGATCCCACAGGCAAACTATACAAAAGCCGACATCTTAATCGCTCTCAAAATCATAGAAAAAGAGGAAAGTATTGGGAGAAAGCTTCTTTCAAAAAGGATGTTTCTAAACGAGGCCAGCATCAGGTCCGTTCTCACAAAGCTAAAGGACATGGATTACATCAGCTCTTCACGTCTTGG
>Ga0067045_1027987_pt1 | contig 47462 bp, 28 predicted proteins | sample TerdegcTABiofilm_FD_59184 | JGI IMG/M metagenome (GOLD analysis project Ga0067045, IMG submission 59184) | Combined Assembly of (Gp0054472, Gp0054536) Wastewater bioreactor microbial communities from Singapore -Terephthalate degrading...
TATCTATGATTTGTTCGTTCATGATTACCTCCTATGATATTATAGTTTTGAGTAGTGTATCACTACATTTTATCATAGGAGGTATTTTTTGTCCGAACTCTTGTCCTAAGCTCAGTTTAAACAAAATTGACAGGATGATATGGTTGTGCTATTATGTTTTTAAATTTATAAACAATGTAAATAAGCTTTTACTCCATTGGAGGTTATATCATGAAAATCACAGCAATAAAGCCATATCCTGTCAATGCTGGACGCAATTTCATGTTCGTCAAAGTGGAAACAGATGAAGGTATATACGGTATAGGTGAAGCAGGACTGACATGGAAAGAGCTTGCGGTTACGGAGGCAGTAAATCATCTTGCAAAAATGATTATTGGTGAAGACCCTATGAGAATAGAGCATATCTGGCAAGTGATGTTAAGGGGAGCATTTTTTCCCGGTGGAAAGGTCATTTGCTCCGCCATGAGTGCAATAGATATTGCATTATGGGACATCAAGGGCAAAGCTTTGGGTGTGCCTGTCTATAATTTACTTGGTGGATTAGTGCGAAATAAGGTTGTTTGCTATCCTCATATTGGCGGATCTTCTGCGGAACAGATCGCTGAAAATGCACAAAAAAAGGTCGCTGAAGGCTGGAAGTTCGTCAGGTTTGGTCTTGGTGATACAGGAGGAAATATATTTGAGCCTTCAAGGGCTGTCCGTAAAGGGATAGAATTTTTCTCAGCAGTCCGAAAAGCTGTTGGAGATGACACTGAGATATGTCTCGATATTCACACTCGCCTTGATCCGCATGACACAATATATCTTTGTCGCGCATTGGAGGAATATCGTCCCTATTTTCTCGAGGACCCGATCCGCTCTGAGAATATGAACACGTTCCATCAGATACGCAGGCACATATCAGCACCAATAGCCGCAGGTGAGCATTATGCAACAAAATGGGAATTTCGTGAGCTTATTGAAGAAGAATTGATCAATTATGCAAGGATTGACCTTTGCATTGTCGGTGGAATTACGGAAGCAAAGAAAATCGCCAACTGGTGCGAAACACATTATATCAACCTTGCACCACATAATCCATTGGGACCTGTATCAGCGTCAGCTTGCTTGCATCTTGATCTATCATGCACAAACTTTGGTGTTCAGGAATTGCCGTTAATGCCCGGAACAGCGTTTAAGGATATTTTCCCCATTCAGGTGGAATGGAAAGACGGATATTTATTGCCAACTGACAAACCGGGACTTGGTGTGGAATTTGATGAGGAGTCAGCAAAGAAATATCCATATAAGGAACATGCACCGGCTCAATTTTTCAGAGAGGATGGCGCTTTGACAAACTGGTAGAATGTAAGTTGAGTTGAGAAACAAAAATTCGCCCCATTCAGACTCGATATTATCAGTAAATCATGTTAATATACTTTTAATCAGGCTATTAGAAAGATAACTATTAATTTAAGGAGAATAGATATGGCAAAGATACCTATTGGACTTCAGCTTTTTTCTGTTCGTGGTGAAGTAAGCAAAGATTTATCTGCTACTCTAAAATCCGTAGCTGGTATTGGATATGTTGGTGTAGAACCATGGGGATATGGCGGAGATAAGCTCGAATGGATGGGACATGACCCCAAAGACATACGAAAAATGCTTGATGATAATGGCTTAAAATGTTGTGGAATACATCTTGCAACAGGTGCTTTAATTGGAGACAATCTCAACCGCACTATTGAGCTAAACCAAATATTAGGCAACAATTTTCTGATTATAGCAGCAGATAGTCAAAGAATGAAAGCAAAGGATAGCATAATGGAACTGGCTGGAATTCTGAATGATGCTTGTGATAAATTAAAGCCTTTGGGTATGTTTGCGGGTTATCATGCACACGGGTTTGACTTTGCAGATGTTGACGGAAAACCAGCTTGGGATATTCTATTCGCCAATACAAAAAAAGACGTTATAATGCAAATGGATATTGGCAATTGTGCCAGCGGTGGTGGAGACCCTATTCGTGAATTAAGGCAGTTTCCCGGACGCGCAAGGTCTGTTCATCTGAAAGATTATGGTGGTCCAGAAGACTCAGTTATTGGCGAAGGCATCGCAGATTGGAAAGAGATATTCCGACTTTGTGAAGAAGAACATAATACAGAATGGTATGTTGTTGAAGAAGGCAGTAAAGATGGCATGGGATTTGAGATTTGCAAACGTAGTCTCCAATCACTGAAACGCATGGGCAAATAATTATATGGGGACGATATTATACGTCGTCCCCATATAATCTTATCTTGTTTCTTGCCAAAGCTTATTTTTTCCATTATCGGACTTAAGCAAGATATTTCTACTGCCCTGAACACCATCGATATAATAACTATATTCAGCATAGGAACCGTCAGCATACATAAGACGTAGTTTATTGCCATCAGATGACCATTTTCCGTATTCATCTGGAGAGTCTGAGCCTGTATTAGCAGATGTATTTCCAATCATGTTTCCTGATGAATCTTGGTGCGTCATACTTGCCATAGCACGACTTCCATAGGTGAAGGTTCCATCTGATTTTAAGTTCATATAGGTTGTCGTATTTGCATAAAAAGTTCCCGATGAATAGAATTCTTCATGTTTCCAAAGCCCAATAAGGCTTGAATCAGTCTTTGGCTGAATAAAGCTAAATGTTGAGAATATCTCCTTTAGAATCGCTTTTCGCACATCAATATATTCTTTTTCACCTATTCCCATAAGTGTAACAGATTGATCCTTATTTAATGCTAAAAAAATGTAAGAACGTATCATTTTTTTTAGCTCATTTTGACCATCAAGGGTAATCAAAACTCCCTGATCTGATCCTATATCTGTTTTTTCAGCTTCACCAATGCGCTTTAGAAAAGGCAAAAGACTTGTTATTTGAGATTCAAAATATTGAATTATCCGAGGATCATCAGGACGAGATATATCTTGAACCATCTCTGTTGATACCAGATAAAACTCGGCTAACCCAAATTCGTTTGACTTTATATCAGGTGGAATAAGTTGAATTGCAGAATCTGTTTCCTGTATTTCCCAATTTAGAGGATACCAGAACGAAAAACCAAGTGGGTGCGTAAAGATATTTCCTTCCTTTTTGGGATTCGGCAATTCAAAACTAGCTAATACCTTGTCCCAAATAGAAATGGTATTTCTAAACTGGGCTTCTGGTGTAATTAGCATAAATAAAAACATTGATTTATCGGTTGAATAGACAATTAACTTTGCTTGTGTGCTAATATTTGATTCATTTATACCTTTAAATTCCATAGAAGGAAATAGCTTCCCTGAGATATTTACCTGACCACTACCTAAATTCTGAAAATTTTTCCATTGACTTTTGGTTTGTTGAATTATAGAAGTAAAAACATCCTGAATCGGAATTATTTCAGAAATAATAATTATACGAATATATTTTTGATTATCAACAAATTCAACGCCATTTTCATCACCAAGATCATTGATTTTCCATCCTTGCGGATAATTTAATGTAAAGCGATTTTTGGGATCACTATATTTAACTAAACTATCATTATTATTTATTATTGTTTTTGTCGCCTCTAATTCTGATTTCTTTGTTTTATACTCTTGTTCGGTCAATATCCCTGCCTTATAGGCAGATTCCAGAGCATCAAGTTTTGAGGGTGTTTGACCTATTGATTGATATATCAAAAAATTAAATACTATTATCAAAATCAATATATTTAATATCTTTTTCATTATAATCACTCCCATCAGATAAACCAATTATATCTACATATTTGAGGGAATTGAATTTGTTAGACAAATATTTTTTCTTTTTATGACAGATATAACAAATTTTGATATAGTAATTATTTCTGAATGAGTAATTATTGGATTTTATCTGGTGAGTCTGAAGTAAATAGAGAGAGGCACATGATTCAGTGCCTATTTTTTTGACTATAATGAGGAAGGCAATATTAACGGGATTGTCCACCTATACGCCATTTTCATTTCTAGTATCAATGAAATTAAGCATACAGTAAGCCAATCCCTTCTCAATAGTAATTGTTGGATTTATGCTAGTTTTCCATTAGAGATCAAGATCGTTGAGATAGTTTTCTATGTGTTTCGGCTGTCCATCAATAGTGGTTTCTACTGCGGCAATGACCATAGTGAAACTCTGAATATTATCCTCTATTCTTGTTACTGATGGAGATTTGTCATCAAGCCAATCGAGAAATTCGGCAAAGAGATAATCATGGCCACTTATTTCCATAGACGGCGCTTCATAAATCTCTACATCTTGACCTGCTCGATATATTCTCATCTGTGAACCGTGGTCTATCTCTACAGTACCTTGCTCAAATTCAGCGCGATAATACTCACTATGCCAGCAATTTAAGATGCCTGACGCTGTGCTGTTACCTTCATAACAAGTATGTATTCCGTTATTCATTTTCATTAGATAAATACCACTAGAAAAGTGCTTGAAGCTCGACCATTCAGGATTCCAGCCAAATCCCATTAAGACTTCACAATTGCCACCTGATAGAAATCTAAGCATATCAAAATGATGAACCGATCCTTCAAATAATAATCCGAAATCCATGTCATGTCGCCATGCTCCCCAAGCACCATATTTGCGATAATCACAGGCATATCTCCCAAGAATATGCTGTAATCTCCCCAGACGACCTTCCTCTCGAATGCGCACAAGTTCCTGTTTATTTGGTGCATAGCGATAGTTTTGGATTATAGCACATGGTAATCCTTTTCTTTGTGATGTGCGAATCATCGCCTTTGCTTCTTCAAGCGTTCCTGCTATTGGCTTTTCACATATAACAGGCATACCTTTTTCCATCGCATAAACAGCTTGTGGGCTATGAAATTGAGGTGGAGTTGCTATTCCACAGAAATCAGCCTTTACATTTTCCATTGCCTCTTTATAATCAGTAAATAGCTTATTTTCGGGTAATCCAAGATTCTGTCCCTGCTTTTGAAGAATATCCTTGTTAACATCTACTAATCCAACGATCTTTATTCTATCACTAAATACATTTATAAATCTATGTATCCATCCACCAGCCATTCCACCTGCACCAATCATTAAGCAAGTTTTTATAGCCATTAATTATCCTCACTTTCATCGTTACATTAAACCAAATACTTAATAACATTATCAAGGCTTTTTATCTGTAAATAGTTACATTATTTGCGGATTATAGCCCATATTCAATAGATCAATAATGCTCGAAGGATGTGTTTCCTTCGATATTGTCCAGTTTTGATTATGTTCATTTGGGCGAAACTTGGCAACTCTTTCATAAGGTGGATCAACCTTTATAATGCCAAAATCCTCTTTTTTGGCGCGTGTAATTGCCCGTAATGCGCCTTCACGTATCAATTTTCGTGCTTTGATTGGGCTAAAATGTATGGCAGAGCTAGTAAAATTCATATATTCCTTATCAGACAGATTATCACCTGTTCCTGCCCTAATGCCTCGTTTTACAGCGACAGTCTCTATCCCCGGGAACAGTGCCTGTGCTTCTTTTGTAAATGCCAAGTCGCCTGAACCAAAGATCGTCCTGACTCCTAATTCACTAGCACACAAGGCAAGTTGACCAAATTCACCAATTGATATGCCATTTATAGAAAGATCAAGATAGCTTGTTGATTGTGTATGAGCCAAATGAGCAAAAGGTGTACCTGATTTTGCGTGCTGACCGATACTTACCACAGCATCAAACGAGTTATCAAGCATAAGTGGCCAGGGTCCATCGCCCCAACCGCGCATATACTCGACACGTGGATCAAGCTGATGTATATTAACCGCTCCAGGACCATGACCATCAACAACCAATATTTCCGTAGCACCACCATCAAAGAATCCATCAATTGCAGAGTTTACTTCTTCCGTTAGGAATTCTCTAGCTAAATTATAATAGCAGCCATCTGATAATGCCCAGTCTTTGAAGTTAATTACACCCGCAACACCCTCAAGATCAGTCATCATATATATTTTCATTTTTGCCTCCTGAAGTGTTTAGAATATATTATGGTAATAAACTTTTTTAACAACTTTTTGGTTAATTTTCTTGATAGACACAAATCTAATTATACCACATACAAAATCCTTAATCAATTCTTAAATCAGAAGCCCAAGTTTCCAAGTTTAATAAACTTGACATGCCATTATCTAAGTGATATAATTTGATTAAATGGAGAAATATAATTTATTTAATTGAGTCATGATCATAAATAAAATATTGGTTTTACTATGTGTATTATATACTCTGCTTTTTTCAGTATGACAAAAGTGTGTCAAAACTGACAAAAATTGTCATTCTTAAAGAGCAAAATACTTAAAAAATTTTATTTTTTGAGTTATGACCAATCCTCATTTAACTAATATAATGCTTCTGATGAGAAATTGATAAAAAACTTTACTAAAAAATTCATCTAAATTACCATTGATGAAAATATATTTTTAGGGGTTATTTTACATTATAATACATAATATTTCTCGCTAAACAAAGCTTTCAAATATGAAATTATCGAATTGCTTATAAAGAGTTATTACTAACAGGTTTTGGAGAGGATGTTTTAGTGAATAAAAATATAAAAGGCATGATAGTATGGCTATTATTGGGAGCTATACTTGTCTATGGATTTTGGCGACTATTATTAAATGAACCAACAAGAGTATATACGTTAAAAACAAGTGAGTTTTATAATTTAATATTAAATACCGAAAAAAGAGAAATAGAATCAGTAAAAATAGGCAAAGATTGGATAAATGGCAAATTTTTGCCTGGATTCGAGCGAGAGGAAACCAGAAACTTTAAGACTCCTCGTGATACAAATTCTAATTATGATTTAGAAGAAAAACTTTTATCTGCAAACATCGAATTTGATTATCAAACGCCGTCGAGATTTCCTGAATGGCTGGGAATTTTTACAAGTGTTTTAATACCATTATTGATAATAGTCGGTTTTATGTATTTTATTTCCCGACAGATGCAAGGGACAGGAAATAGAGCTTTAGCTTTCGGTAAAAGCAAAGCCCGAATGCACACAGACGGTCAAATAAAGAAAACCTTTGATGATGTTGCTGGCTGTGATGAAGCAAAAGAAGACTTAAAGGAAGTTATAGAGTTTTTAAAGGAGCCAAAGAAGTTTCAAAAATTAGGTGGCAGGATCCCAAGAGGAGTTTTGCTTGTTGGTCCCCCTGGAACAGGGAAAACGCTTCTTGCACGTGCAGTTGCCGGTGAAGCAGGGACACCATTTTTTAGTATTAGCGGTTCGGATTTTGTTGAGATGTTTGTTGGTGTTGGTGCATCGAGAGTGCGAGATCTTTTTGAGACAGGCAGAAAACATGCCCCTTGCATCATTTTTCTTGATGAACTAGACGCTGTTGGCAGGCATCGTGGTTCAGGCATAGGAGGCGGACATGATGAAAGAGAGCAAACACTTAATCAGCTTCTCGTTGAAATGGACGGATTCAATACTACCGATACTGTTATTTTGATGGCTGCAACAAACCGTCCTGATGTCCTTGACCCTGCACTATTGCGCCCTGGTAGATTTGACCGACAAGTTGTAGTTGATCTTCCTGATGTCAAAGGTAGAGAAGGCATATTTAGAGTTCATATGAACAACAAAATACCTTTAGCCAGTGATGTTGACATCAGTGTTCTTGCTCGTAGCACTCCTGGATTTTCAGGTGCTGATATTGCTAATATGGTTAATGAAGCGGCGATCCTCGCAGCAAGAAAAAATAAAGAAAAAGTTGACATGAGTTCTCTAGAAGAAGCTAAAGACAGGGTGCTTATGGGTCCTGAACGTCGAAGTATGATTATTAGTGATTCTGAAAAAAAGATCACTGCCTATCATGAGGCTGGTCATGCTTTATTATCGTATCTTATTCCAGAAGCAGACCCAAATTATAAATGTTCAATAATACCAAGAGGAAGGGCGTTAGGCATAACACAAAAGCTTCCAGCAGAGGAAAAACATAATTACGGAAAAGCATATCTTATGGCTGAGATAGCTGTTAGATTAGGTGGTCGCATCGCTGAGGAAATGAAGTTTAAGGAACCATCAACAGGAGCAAGAGATGATCTCGAACGGGCTACTGATATGGCACGTAAAATGGTTTGTGAATGGGGGATGAGCGATCTCGGTCCTCTTACTTTTGGGAAAAGAGAAGAGCAAATATTTCTAGGTAGAGAAATATCTACACATAAAGATTATAGCGAAGCAACCGCTGTTGAGATTGATAAGGAAATTCATAAAATCATCAATAGTAGCTATTCTAATGCAGAAAAATTATTAAAAGATTATGAATATAAATTGGATAAATTAGCAAATGCTTTGCTTGAAAAAGAATCCCTTGATGCCAAAGATATTGAAATGCTTATGAAAGAAGAACCAGCCGATTCTGTAACAACAGAGGCATAACTCCAAAATTATATGCCTATGCATTCAGAAATAAATCCTACTAATATAACGTCATTTATACACTCTAAAATTAATTCAATCCCATTACCAAAATGCCTGCTAGATATTGGACGTCGAACTTTGGTAATGGGTATTCTTAATGTAACGCCTGACTCATTTTCAGATGGCGGAAAATTCATTAATATCGAAAATGCCCTTGAACACGCTCAAATTATGGCTAACTATGGTGTTGATATAATTGATATAGGTGGGGAATCCACTAGACCAGGTGCAGAACCTGTTTCACTAGAGACTGAACTTGATAGGGTTATACCTGTTATTGAAAATATAAAAAGGTATGTTAATATCTGTATATCCATAGATACCTATAAAGCAGTAGTTGCAGAAAAGGCTATAAATATTGGTGCATCAATAGTTAATGATATAAGCTCACTTTCAGATCCAGATATGGCATCGATAATTGCAGATACAGGTGTTCCAATAATCCTTATGCACAAAAAAGGTATGCCCAAAGATATGCAGATAAACCCAAATTATCATTCTGTCGTTGACGAAATAAAACGTTTCTTTGAAGATAAGATTAAACTGGCAATTGATTCAGGGATACAATCAGATCGTATAATAATCGATCCTGGTATAGGATTTGGTAAAACTGTTGAGCATAACCTTGAAATAATTCGTAGATTAAGAGAGTTTAAGGATTTAGGGAAACCGATCTTAATTGGGACATCAAGAAAATCATTTATAGGCAAAGTATTGCATTTAGATTCACCATCAGACAGAATTGAAGGGACATCAGCAACAGTAGCATTATCAATAGCCAATGGTGCGGATATTATAAGAGTTCATGATGTAAAAGAGATGATAAGAGTTGCACGTATGGCCGACGCTATTGTGAGAGAAACATAATGTTAAATATCATAAAATATATTGGTCTTAGGATTCTCACAATAATTGACATATTAGCAGTAACTTTTATATTTTATAAGGCTTTTATGCTTATAAAAGGTACTCGCGCAATTCAGGCACTAAAAGGTATTGCCATATTGATAGTTGTAACCGCTATTGCTGCGTTAGCAAGACTTGAGACGTTAAACTGGCTTTTACAAAGATTTTGGACATGGGGCGTTGTCGCATTTGTGATTTTATTTGCACCTGAGTTAAAGTCAGCATTGGCTAGAATGGGAAGCACTTCTGCTGTTATAGGTCTAAGTGGTAATGTTCGTGATGAAAAAAAATATATCCAAGTAGTTGTTGATGCAGCAGAAAGGCTTTCTGCAATACGAGCAGGGGCATTACTTGCAATATCACGTCAGGCAACATTAGAAACATATATCGAATCAGGTGTTTCTTTGGATTCTGAAATATCAAGAGAGTTACTTATGACGATCTTTTATCCAGATACGGAATTACATGATGGCGCTGTAATAATTCGAAATGGTAGAATTGTTGCTGCTGGATGCACTCTTCCGCTTTCACAGAGTAGCGAATTAGAACAATCTATGGGAACACGTCATAGAGCAGGCATTGGATTAACAGAAGAAACTGATGCGATTGTTATTATTGTATCAGAAGAATCTGGCGCAATATCAATGGCTGTTGATGGCAAAATTACTCGTTATCTCAATCCACAAACATTATACTCAATTTTGGTTGATTATTTGGTATCCGATAGGCAAAGCCAAAAGGTCACTAAAGATGATACGCAGACTACTTAATAATATAGAAATTAAGATCGCATGTTTGTTTCTTGCGGTTATAATGTGGCTATATGCAAATGATAGAACAGACATATTAATAAGGGCTAGAGAAGCAATTTCTGGTGTTGAAACAGGAATAATAACCTTAAGTAATATTCCCGTTGAATTTATTGGATCAAAAGAGATTTTTTTGGCAGAACCAAGCAAAATATCGATGTCTGTTATATGCTCAAAGAATGCAGTTATTGATCTAACCTCAATTAAGGCAAAAGTAAAATTAAATTCAAGTGATAGAAAAAAAGTAAGTTTAGATGAAAATAATGTTATATTACCAGAGGGATTGAGTTTTTATAGAGCAGAACCTAAAGAGATAAAAATATATAAAAAACCAAATTCTGGATAAAAATATGATAATAGGAATAGGTATAGATTTAGTAGAAGTTTCTAGAGTAAAGTTGGCAATTTCTCGCTGGGGACTTAGATTTGAAGGTCGGATATTTACAGAGAAGGAGCTTTGTTATTGCAACAGCAAAAAGGACAAGGCTCAAAGGATGGCTTGTAGATTCGCTGCAAAAGAAGCCCTATTAAAGGCTCTTGGAACAGGCTGGCGCGATGGGATAAACTGGAAAGAGATAGAAATCACTAATGATAAATTGGGGAAACCTATCATTTCTCTAAGCGGAAAAGCAGAGGAAATATCCGAACAATTAGGCGTAAAAGACATTTTACTTTCAATAACAAGCACTGATAATTATGGTATAGCACAGGTTGTATTAGTATCAGAATAGAAATGGAAAAATAAAATGCAAAAACTTATATTTACTTGCGTTTTTATATGTATACTTTTATGTTGTCCTTTTGCAGATGCAGATGATAAATATGGTGCTGATTTTCTGCGATATTTAACTTCTGCAGAAAGCAACGGTATTGGCAAAAGTTCTGTTGCCTATTCGGTTGGTGCTAGGGCATTAAATAATAATCCTGCTGGTCTCGCTTTTTGTAATGGAAATGAATTAATTATTGGTTCATATAGCACACCGAGAATATCAGCAACTATAATGAAAGAGAATACTAACGAAATTTGGGAAGATTACGGGAAATTTGTAGTTGAACCAACAGAGATGGCATATATTAATTATACATTTCCAAGTTCTAAAATTGGCAATATTGGTATTAGTTTCGCCTTTAATCACGAAGGAAGATTTATCAGGGTAAACAAAGAAGGAAAAGCGATAAACGCATTTCCAAGAGATGATTTTCTACTTGGGCTGGGATATAGTATAAAATTAGTGAATGGATTCGCAATTGGCTTTGATGTGAAAAATATCAGAAATAAAGTTTCTACTGATGAAGGAAGCGATATAGGAAGAACATGGGCAACAAATATTGGTCTTATACATCAAATTAATGATAAAACAAAGATTGGAGTTAGCCTTCAAAATATCGGCAAAAGATTATCATTTAAGACAGAAGATATGCCAGATAAACTGCGTAGAAATTTTTATCTTGGCGGATCATATAATATTATTGATAGTAAGAAAAGCAAACTATACACAAGCTTTGATGTTAATTTACCATTTGATAATGGATTAAAATATAATGTTGGTGCAGAATTCATATATGCGGATCTAATTGCACTCAGACTAGGATACATAAAAGACATTCAACCATATTATGATATGTTTTTAAATATAAACGATTACACTTCTAAAAAGGAAAGTCGTTTATGGATACATAAAGGTATAACAATGGGGGCAGGATTAAAGTTAAAGAATACAGATGCAAATATTGCAATAATGCCGAGTCGTAATCCTGACTTAAATGACGATGAAAAACTAAGGCTTGATAACCAAAGACCCGTAGTATCTCTTTCATTTTCCACAAGATTTTAGATCTCTATGAAATATAATGACGAATATATCACAATAAATGGCATATCTAGTTATGAGCTGATTGTTAAAAAATCAAAATTTATTGGTTTGGCAAAATCTGTAAAGACAGAAAAAGAAGTCGATCAATTCTTGCATTATGTTATGACTGAATTTGCAGGTGCAACGCACTATTGTTACGCATATAGCATTGGTTTTGGATCGAAGAGAATATTTAGAAGTAATGATGCAGGCGAACCGACAAATTCTGCTGGGAAACCTATCCTGACAGCAATTGAGTCATCGGAATTTAACAATGTAATGTGTATAGTGGTTCGTTATTTTGGTGGAATAAAGCTAGGTGTCGGAGGGCTTATCAGGGCTTATGGACAAACAGCCAGAGATTGCCTAAAAAATGCTAAGTCTATTGTGTGTATAGAATCGACTGACCTACATATTAAACTATCAAATGAATATATAGGCGTTATTGTTAATCTAGTTGGTCGTCTTGGTGGTAAAGTGATAAATATCGATCATGGAGAAAAAGCGTTTGCAACTGTAAATATAAGAAATAGTATGATATCTGCTTTTAAAGATCAAGTCAAATCAATAAGCAATAAAATATTAATGGATTGAATAGCAGTCGATTATTAATTACCTAAATTATGCCAATCCTTAATGCAAAAAGGGGGTAACTGTGAGATATAGTGAAACACATTTTTGGGTAGAACGTGAGAATGATAAAACAGTAATGATAGGCATAAGTGATCGCGCACAGAGGTCATTAGGAGAAATTTCATTCATTGATCTTCCAGAGGAAGGAGATGAATTCGAGCAAGATGATCCAATAGGAACAATTGAAGCGATAGATGGAACAATTGTAAACCTTTATGCTCCTGTTTCTGGAGAGATTATCGAGGTTAATGCTTCTCTTGATAGTTCTCCTGATTTAATTAACAAATCTCCGGAGGGCGACGGTTGGATTATAAAAATGACGCTGGAAGTCCCAAAAGAATTTAATGGACTTATGACTCCCGAAGAATACGATCGATATGAAGGTGATATTTTAGATTTTGAGGATGATGAATTGGATGATGAGGAAGAGGAATTCTATTAAATATCCCTTCCCTTACCAGAATCGGTAATCTCAACTAATTCTTCTGGATATGGTTCAAAATATGTTTGTTGCATAAGATAATCTTCTTTGAATCTGATGATAAATGAACGTAAAATACTTATTGGAACACTCAAAGGTAATTTTTTCATTCTATATCTATTAAGGGAATCAAGAAAGAAAGCCTTTTCTTCTGATGAAAGCGATTCAGAGAAATACCCTAAACCGTGCATAAGAACATTAATATTTGAGCCGTATCTTGGAATATTGCTAAAAGCCAAATATAAATGATGTTCATAATCATTAAATACATCTAATAAGGCTTTTTTCTCTCTATTTGCCACGATATTACCCATTATTCTCATCTCTTTTTGGTTGTATGCCATTAGCATTAGCTTATTTTCAGAATGAAACCTTACTAATGCTTTCATTGTGTTTTCAGCTTTTATCTTACGAAAACTAGCAAAGGTATATATCTGAGTTAGAAAATGCTCTCTTATCCTAAAATTTGACAGCCTACCTTCATCTTCTATTGCTAAATAAGGAAATTTATCAAGAACAGCCCCTCCAAAAAATCCTGAACTTCTTTCCAAAACTATATTATCACCTTTGTTAGAATAAACCTTTACATCCTTGATTCCACAAGAAGGAGAACGGGATTTCAATATAAAGCCGTCCACCTTATCAATAGAATTAAGATATGTATCTGCAAATTGCCTCATGATTTCTGTAAAATCTCGCTTTGTTGCTGGTTGAATAAGCCTAAGATCTCCGTTTATATTAACAACCCTTACAGGATCACGAGGTATTCCCAAGCCGATTTCGAATTCTGCACAGACAGGCTTAAATTCAACAAAATTTCTAAGGCTATTTACAAAATCATCCTCTATTATAAGACCATTATATCTGCAATGTGCAAAACCAAGACACTTGCTAACAACTAAAATCGGTTTTTCAAATTCTCTCATTGTTTCATTTCCTTATATTAATAATTCAGAGGTTACTTTACTTACACCATCAATTTTTATAATATCTTCAGTCAATTCATCGATGTCTATATGTGCGGGGATTCTAACACTTGCTTCAAGGGAACGTTTCATATCAACTGAAATTTCAATATCTAGTATTGGTACTTTTCTTTTATTAAATACATCATTCAATTTTTTGGAAAAATCACCTTTACTTTCACCAGAAATAGTCACCAACCTTCCCTTTTTCATTGCAAAATGTCTTTCCAGCATCTTGAAGAATTTTAAGCTCAATAGAACGAAGAAAACAGAAATAATTGAGGCATAATAGAATCCTCCTCCGATTGCCATACCAATTGCAGCGGTTACCCAAATTGTCGCTGCGGTTGTCAGACCCGTTACATGAGAACGTTCATGAATTATTGTTCCAGCACCAAGAAATCCAACGCCTGTTACGACCTGTGCTGCCATGCGGAGGTGGTCAGAAACGCTTGGGATTCTATTATGATAATCTAATTCAAATAGCACAATAAGTGATGCTCCAAGACATACAAGAATATTGGTTCTGAATCCTGCAGGTCTATGAGCGCTTTCACGTTCATATCCGATGATACCACCAAAAAGCATAGCCAAAAATAGCCTGAGTATTACTTCCCAATCTATCTCCATTTCCTATTCCTCGATAGCTTTTAATAGAAGCTAATATTTTAATATAATTCCCCATTGTCCGACAGCATACATATTACCTTTTGGAGTTTTACATATAGAATAAAGATTAACATCAGTCCCAGCTTCTATGGATGACCATGTCTTGCCCCCATCGTTTGTTTTCAGAATAGTTCCCTTTTCTCCGACTATCATACCCTCGTTTTTATTTATGAAGGCGATTCCTTTAAGATTATTGTGAGTTCCGCTCTCTAATTCTTCCCATGTTTGACCACCGTCATTTGTAGCAAGCACCACACCTGAATTTCCAACAACAAATCCTGTTTTATTATCAATAAAGAAAACATCTTCAAGATAATTTCCTACTCCACTGGATTGCCTTGTCCATGTATTACCGCCATCCTTTGTATTGATGATAGTGCCAAATAAGCCGACTATCCATGCTTCCTTTGGACTTACAGCATCAACAGCAATAACGTTACTGAAGACATCAATAGGTGGTAACTGGGTTTTCCATTTTTTGCCACCATCGGTTGTATTGAGTATGGTTGCACCCATATCGGCAACTTCTCCCACAATCCATCCGATATTTGGATTTACAAAGTCTATACCATAAAGCCCAACACCAACGCTTGATGGAAAAGATTTCCATGTGTTTCCACCATCCTGAGTGCCTAAAATAGTGTTATTTGTTCCAGTAACCCAACCAACTTTTGGAGAAGTGAATTTAACACTATGAAGCTCAAATATCGAATTACTGTTTGATATTTCCCAATCTTCACCAGCATTATTAGTCTTTAATATAAGCCCATTATGACCGACAGCCCAGCCCTCATTGTCATTTATAAAATCAACATCCATCAAGTCATCACTTCGGATCTCAGAATTCCATGTATATCCGCCATCAGTGCTGTGAAGTAGCGCTCCACTTTCACCAACAGCCCAAGCCTCTTTGTCAGAAACAAATTGCGTTTGTGTCAATCTAGTTCCTGTTCCACTTTTTTGTGCTTTCCATGTTTTTCCACCATCTGTAGTGCGAAGTATAACGCCAAAATCGCCTACTGCAAGACCATCCTTTGGATTGAGAAAATGAACTGAATCAAGTGGTTCTGGCATACCATTTCCATAAGGTAGAGTTTTTTGCTTTTGTTCATCACTCATGCCTTGCCATGTTTTGCCTCCATCCTCTGTTCGAAGCATTACCCCCATACCACCAACTATCCAGCCCTGTTTTTCATTTATAAAGAACATACCGTCGAAGGTAGAGGCAATGTCGCTTTCCTGTGTTCTCCAAGTTTTTCCACCATCGTTTGTATTGAAAATATTTCCTTTACTGCTGATTACCCAGCCAGTATTTTCATCAATAAATTTAATTTCGGAAAAAGGGTCATCCGCCTTTATATTTTGAGAATACCAAGTTTTTCCACCATCATCAGTTCGAAAGACTGCCCCACCATCACCAGCAACCCAGCCAGTATTTTTATTAATAAAACATACAGAAAGAAGCCATTTTTGAGTTCCAATCGGCTGTGCTTTCCAAGTTTTACCACCATCTGTTGTATTGAGAATAAGACCATCTGCGCCAACAACCCAACCAGTTTTTTCATCAACAAAATGAAGCTTATGCAACTCTTTATTAGTATTTGTCTTTTGATAATCCCATATTTTGCCACCATTTGATGTATGGATCAAAGCACCATTTTTTCCAGTTGCCCATCCGTTCTTTGTTCCAACAAAAAATACATCATTAAAATCTATTGTTATACCAGCCTGACGGATAATTTTCCATGAACGTTCTTGTGAATACACTGGAAATATAATTATAAATAATAGTATAGAAATAAAAATCATTTTTTTTATCATTTGTATCTTAACCTCTTATTACTCTAACAATTAAAAAAATAGAACACTGATTAAATGTATTTATCGGATTTTCGCTGATTTATTTAATAAATGTATACCAAAAATGGCAGATTTCTGACACTCAACATCAGAAATTTGAATAATATATGTTTATAAAAAAATAGCCGAAGTAATAAAAACCTCGGCTATTTGTATTTTGTATCTGGAATTTTACTTTAAAACTATCATTTTCTTTGTTGCGGAGAATTTACCAGCATTTATATTGTAGAAATAGACACCACTGGGGACTCTTTCGCCATATTCGTTCATTCCATCCCAATATGCTGCATTTTCCTTACTAACATAGTTTCCAGAATTTTTGTAGCCGAGATCAATCGTTTTAACAAGCTGACCAATGGAGTTGTAAATCTTTATTACAACGTCAGAACCTTCGGCAAGTTTGAATGGGATCCAAGACTCTGGATTACATGGATTTGGAAAACTTGCTCCCAAAGCATTTGTTAGAGGCTCCATTAAAGGGGATGCAGAAGAACCACTTAATACATAAACAACATCAAGGATGTCAACAATGCCATCACCATTTGCGTCAGCACTAACACCATTTTGTGTTCTAACAATAATGAAATCCTGTATGTCAACAATGCCATCACCATTAATATCCCATATACTTGGGTCTCTTTCTAATCCCATTGAAGCAATTATATCAAGTATATCTATGACTTTATCACCGTTTATGTCAGCGTTGCCATCAGCCTTCATTTCAACAAAGTCAAGAATATTAACGATACCGTCCTTATTAATATCATATATGGCAAAATTACGCACAAGGACCTTTAGGTCACGTAAGCCGAATTGTATAGAATTACCAATAATATTGGCAAGAAATGCGTTATCAAAACTGACTGACGTTTCCCCAACTCCAACAGCATTAAACATGATCAAGGCTAACATACCAGTTCCACTAATGCCTGTATCTCTCGTTTTGGATACAGCAATCGTGATTTTGCCGTTTTTGTTATCAATCAATATTGGCGACCAAATATCATACTCACCAATATCCTTCGGTCTTGGTCTCCAATTAGCAAAAGATACGTTCTCAACTTTGCATGCCTGAAGAATAGCAGGGTTAAATTTAATCTCAAAAGAGAATTTACCAAGCTCTGGCATGTTCTCTGCCATTACTTTCGCAGTAAAAATATCTCCTTTAAGTATATCTTTTCCTGTTCGTTGAAAATCTAATGCAATAGTTGGATACAATTCTATTTTGAATCTAATATCTAAATCATCCTTTGGAGAACCTTCTGCGATTCCATTGCCATTAGCATCTAAAGAAGCACCGTTATAAGCCTTTGCAGATGCAAGCACCTTAGCAACATAGATTTGACTATAATTAAGTAATTGCGATGGCTTGAATGTAAAGGTATTGCCAGACCATTCAAAGGTTCCAGCAACTGGTTGACCAGTGGCATCAACGAGAGAAAAATTGGAAACAACGGATTCCTCATTCATCTTTTGGTTAAAGGTAATAGCTATAATAGATGAATTTGGAACATCCGTAGCTTGATTAACAGGCGAAGTGCTAACAACACGAGGAGGAATAGCAATAACTTTAACTGCATCAGCCAATTCAAATCTGGCGCTTGTGTTACCTAAACTATTTGTATAACTAACTCTGAAGCTATATAACCCCGATTGTTCATCTGGTAATGCCAAAAAGCTTGCCTTCCAATGACCAAGAGGGGCAGTTCCTACATATTCCGCATTTAAAGAAGACCATTCACCATTAGGAGACTTATATTCAAACAAAGGTATAAGATCAGATTCTTTTTCCTTACTATCAAAGGCGTTCGAGATAACATCAATTTTCTGCCCCTGAATTACTTGTGGTGATGAGGTATATAAATCAGAAGCGACAGGAACTCCGCTAATTGCAACAGATAGAACCTTTAAACCAAGCAGTGCTATCATATCATCATATTTAATGACTGTTAAAGATGATGTATCAACTGTAAACTCAAAATTAGGGACAGAAGCAACAAAATCGATCTTATCAATATTTATAGAAGCCAAAATACTTTCTTTAATATCCAAAAATTCGATTTTGCAGAGGTCCCATGTTTCATCAAGTATCCACATTGTTAATGCCATACCTGCAATAGGAGTCATTTTAACAACATGAGCCATACCTTTTGGAGTTGGCATGAGTCCTTCATATTCTGTTCCAAAAGATGATATTCCGGCAAGTAAAAGTAGAGTTAATTGCTGTAATTCCTCAACAGACATCGGAATATTATTACCAAGATCTATTGGTAATAATCCAGTTGCAGTATCAACAATTGAATTAAGAGGAATCGAAGTATAGACACCTTCATCATAGGATACAAGAATAGTTGTTCTATCTGTGCCTAGAATTTTTATATCACCAAAACTACCATTTAAGTTAACAGCAAAAGCATTTGACTGTCTGGCAAAGATATTTGTATTAATCCAAAAGACCATCTTTGATATATTTAGTAATGTAGGATCAATAATATCCTGCCCCTCAAGACCAAGTGCAGATACATCAAGACTTGCAGAAATCCTTAAACTTAGAGCAATATCTGGATTTTGCCCTTGTGAAACTAAATACTCATATTGTTGCATCATCGCAATATATTTACCAATCAACCCAGCAAGTATTTCTGTTGGTAATTGTGAACTGATTGGGCTAGGTGAAATCAATTGAGTATGACCTACGCCTGCCGATGATACCAAAATGACACAAATAATAAAAACTAAAAGAATTTTTGTTTTCATCTACCTTACAGCTCAAATTTCATAAAAATATGGAAAATAAGAGCCTTCCCTCCTTTCTTTGCATGACCATTAAGGCACTGCCCAACTTCTAAAAAACATTGATTTATATATAAAAATATATAAAATACGAAATATAACTTAATTGATATAAAAACATTATTATCATTTTTGATAATACCATGCCTTTGTTATAACATATATGAAGATATATTGCAAGGAAAAAAGTATAATAAATGTCAAATTCTCTTTGCTAAATCTTCTATAGCAAGTAAAAGATTCAAAGCAAAGTCAGGACTACTGGCATCAATGGTTTTTCCATAAATTCCGATCATCTCAATTTGAGCCTTTGCAGAATCATAATCACCCATGTTATAATATGATTCGGCAAGCAAAAGCCTTATATTATTTGCTTTTATAGGATCATGTGGCGACTCATAATTTGGATTTATAGAGAGGACAGATTTTCCAGAAGCAATCGCCTGCTCATAGTTACCAGCAGTGAAATATGACCCTGCAAGTCCAGCATGTGCATCAGCATTGTTTTGAGATTTCAAGACAGCTTTCTTGAAATTGTCTATTGAAGCATCTATTTTTCCTAGTTTTGTTTCTGCCCAAGCTATACCATTATAAGCCTCTGATTTTTCTGAATCTATTTCTAATGCAGATTGATGTCTATAAATTGCATTTTGATAATTGCCAGCGGAATATTCAATCCATCCCTGACTAATCAATGTATCAGCGTCAATAACATTAGGATTATCTTCTCCACCACAACCAGAAACAAGCATGATGATAAATCCAATGTATATAAAAGCAAGATATCGATTCATAATTTTATATCCTTTCATTAAAATTACTGCATTATATTAACTGAAAATTCATATATATTCAGGGATTTACCTTTGAACAACCATTTTTTTCATGGTTTCTGATTTTCCTGCCCTCAGGTGATAGAAATACACACCAGAAGATACAGCAAATCCAAAATCATCTTTTCCATCCCAATAAATCGCCCTTTCAGGAGAGTTATAATATCCGGCGGATTTATATCCAGCATCAATGGTTCTTATAAGTTCTCCATTGATATTATATATTCTTAAAACAACAATAGCACTTTCGGTTATCTCATAAGGTATCTTTGTGTCTTGAATAACCGGATTAGGGTAGTTTTGTCCTAATAAAAACTTTGTTGGTATTGGGTCAGGTTCTGGAATCTTAAAAGCCCTTATTATTTCCGCTTTGCTAGAGTTGCTGTAAAGATCAGTTCCGCTTGCAGTAATCAAGACATTTCCATCAAATCCGCTATTTAGCTTTAGCAATCCAGTCCAAATTTTATCGCCAACTTTATTCATCTCTATTTTTATAATTTCCTGTTCATTTAACTTAGCATATACATCTGGGGCCTTTTCACTTAATTCTTCATGTGATACAACATTAATATCAACATAAGCATTATGTATTGGATTAACAACAGCGGTTATAGTAAATTCAGGTGATTTATTATCCAATAAGAAAGACGATGATTCGCTGAATTCCGACGATAGCGTTCTATCATTTGCAGATAACCTGATCTTACATTCGCTTGTTTCTGTATCAGGAAGATCAACACCAGATCGCCATGTGATCTTTAAGTCTTTGCTTGGTATTATACCCAACAAGCTACTAGAAGTAGTTGCAGTTTTCCACGAACCTCCTTTGATTCTATATTCAATCCTAATATCGCATGGATCAATATCTGGGTCATCAAGTTCATAGGAAACTATAATATCTTTTGTATTTCCATCTGTTTTTATCCCGTTGATTTTGGGAATAACATTACCTATTTTGACTTCAATTGATTTTGATAGACCGTCAATTTTCCCATCACTCGGCGTAACCTCACATTTCCAGATTTCGCCCTTTGCTGTATTGGTATAATGGACATCAGAAGACTTTTGATCGGGTTGAATAACGCCATTCTTATACCATTGGTATCGATAAACTATATTATCATTATCAACATCTATGCTTCCAGAAGCGGAACATATCAATGTATCAAGGGTATTAGGGAGTTCTGGGCTTATCTTTAGTGTTGTTGGTGCAGTTGGCGCATCATTAACAGGATCAATGATTATTGTAACATCAGTTTTTTCTGTTTTTCCATTATCGGTATCTGTAAGAATAAGTGTAATGTCATCACTGCCATTTTTATCTGCAACAGGCTCGATTTTTAGGACTTTATCCTCAAAAATTGAGGCATTAAAGAGATTTTTATTGACACTACTTTGATCAATACTCCACTTTAGGTTTTTTCCGCTCTCAAAATCAGAACCATAGGCACTTAGATCAAATTCCTTGACAATATCTTCTTGCAATCGTAAATCATCCAGTGCATTGCTGATAACTGGCAAACTATTTTCAACAGCTACGAGTCTGATTTTTTCAAACCAATCGCTTTCAGAATCAGATTGATCAATAAATTTAGCTCTAAAATCATAGTCTCCTATGATGAATTTTGCGTCAGGACTAAATGATGCTTCCCAATGTGGCGTTGGATTTTCAACATATTGAGTCGCAAGTTCAGACCAAGCCCCATCAGCAAGTTTATATGCGATACGACATCTGAGCTGAGGGCCAAAATCAACACTATCAGCATCTTTTCCATAGGCATTTATAATTAATACTTTGCCCCTGAATACTTTATTTGGCGTTGCACTAATATCAAGTGTAACAGGACGAGAATTCTCTATACTTACAATTGCCGAAGTTAATGGCAAACCAAAATCTATTCCGTCATTTGGCTCAACTACACAATGCCATTTCTCGCCTTTTGATGTAGCAGACGAAGGCACTATTCTAAGATTATGTAATTCTGGTTGATTAACATTATTCTTAAACCACTTAATCTCAGTCCCAGATTCTAAATCATTTTCGGTATCCGAATAATCATATCCAACCATCAAATCATCGTTTGTTTTTGGATTAGAGGGGATAATAATAGGTTTAGTTATAATAGGTTTGCCATTGAGTATCTTAACTTTTGATGATGTTACTATATCACTAAAAGACGTGCCATCACTTGCCCGAACAGTATAATACCATTCCTCATTTCTGTTTGTTTCACTTGCTGGGAGGTTTGTAAGATCATTATATACCGTCTGCAAAACTCCGTTTCTATACCATCTTATTTCATTCCTAGTTTCTCTATCACCATCATCATCACTAAATATATAATCAGCAATTATATCATCATTAGTTGTTGGTTTTGCTGGTTGCATAATTACTGATATTAGCTTAGGTGGGCTATTAGAGATAGTAACGGGTGCGGATGATTGCTCTTCACCAAGAAGTTTACCAGAATTGCGAGGTTTAACAGTGAAATGCCATCTATCACCCTTTTTTGTTGCGCTTGATGGTAGAACCATTAAATCATTATATTCTGTCTGTATAACACCATTTTTATACCAAGAGATTAAACTACCAGATTCAGGGATATTATTCGGGTCAGTATAATCGTATTTTGCATATAGATCGTTTGTGGTTAAAGGATTTTCAGGCAATATGAATAGGTTATTTACTCTTGGAATTGGATTGCCAATTTCCACTGCTTTTGATGTCTGAACACTGCCAAATAGCTCATCATCTTTTGGTCTAACTGTAAAATACCAAATCTCCCTGTCCTGTAATTCTTTACTTGCAATTCTTTTTAATCCGTCATAAGCTGAAACCCAAACATTATTTCTATACCATTTTATTTCTGATCTTCCCTCAATATCATTATCGACATCATAATATTCATAATTGGCTACGAGATCGTCCTTTTTTTGCGGATATGCAGGTGTTATTGAAAGATTGCTTGCTATCGGAGGTGTATTACCAATAACGATGAAATTTGATTGCCTAAGCAATCCTGTTTGTTTGCCATCTTTGGGCTGAACTGTGAAATACCATACTTGTTTCCTTGCTGTTGCACTGCTTGGAACTATTAACATATCGTTAAATTGCGTTTGAACAACGTTATTTTTATACCATGTGATTTTTGTTCCACTTTCGGGGTCGTTTTCCGCATCAACATAAACATAAGAAGCTTTTAAATCATCAGTTGTCAGAGGATTAACAGGCAATATAACAAGTGAACTGGCATCTGGTGGCGTATTACCAACATATACTTTATTAGATTGAACAGGGATTCCTAAATCAAAACCATCGTTTGGTCTAACTGTAAAAAACCATTCTTCTCCCTTTAAGGTAACCAATGCGGGTATAGTCGTATAACCATCATATATTTTTTCATAAACACCGTTTCTATACCATTCAATCTTTGAGTCCTTTTCAAGATCACCATCAGCATCACGATATTGATAGGTAGCCATAAGTGCTTGATCAACTCTTGGAAATTCAGGGGATAATCTAACATCCTCTGCAATTGGTGGAGCATTTTTTATTATAACATCTGGAGACATCTGAAGTTTTCCATAGTCCTTGCCATCGTATACCTTGATAGTATAGTGCCATCTATCACCTTTCTTAGTAACCGCCGAAGGCAATGTTTTCTTATTATTATGAGCTATTTCAACAACACCGTTTTTATACCATTGAATCTCTGGATTATCTTCTCTATCACCATCAGGATCAACAAAAACATAGTTAACTTCCAAATTGCTAGAAGACGTTGGGGCTTCTGGCAGTATTGCCAAATTCGCTGCACTAGGCGCTCCATTATTATTAATTGAAAACCTGTTTGATGCAATGCTGTCACCACTTACAACCCCATCATTAGGAGTAACCCTTATTCTATAATCATCAGATTTATTTCCTCGCTCATCTTCCTGAGATAACCAAGTGAATTTCCATTGTTTGCCGGGTGTGATCTTTGTAGTTGGTTCTTTAATTGTTGCATTAACCCATGATGTCTTGGCTGTTCCACCCTGATACTCTATTTTAAGATTGCATGGGTCGCCATCTGTATCGATCAAATCAATTGTTATTACTATATTTCCTGAATTTCCAGAAATTGAGATATTTTCAACTACAGGAGGGGCATTATCAACCGCAACTGCAGATGATTCCGCTATTTCGCCAAAATCAATGCCATCTTTTGGTTTTACTTTTATACTCCATCTCTGACCTTTAGATATTGCCAATGGGAGAACTTTATCTGCCTCTGTATTTATTATCTTTTGTAGTTTCAATTCACCATTCATATACCATTCTAGTTCTGTTCCTTCTTCGCGATCACTGTCAACGTCAAGATATTCATATCTAGCAGTTAAAGTTCCATTAGATTTAGGATTAGCAGGTTGGATACTTAAGTTTCTTGCGATTGGTGGAGTATTAACAATTATAACAGGGTCAGATTTAACAACCTTGCCGAATCTCGCCCCGTCTTTTGGTCTGACAGTATAATACCATGATTCGCCTCTTGTTGTTACACTTGCAGAAAGAACATTCCCCTTAAAATCTGTTATTGTGCCATTATTTTTATACCATCTAATTTCAGAGCCACTTTCTTTACCATTATCTTCATCAAAATAGGTATATATTGCATTTAAGTTATCTGTTGTTGTTGGTTTTTCCGGTGTTATTTTTAGATTACTAGCGACAGGTGGGATATTATTATCCAGTTTTATGAAAATTGATTCAACAGGTATTCCGGTAACTCCTGAACCATCATCAGGGGTGATTCTTATCTGGAAAAGCGTAGATGTTCGCACATCCTGATCTTTATGAGATTCCCAAGTCAGTTTTATATGACCCGGAAGGACGCCAGTCAATGGTTCTTTGATTGTTGCCTTCGTCCACTGATTAGCCATTCCTCCTCTAAATTCAACAGTAAGAGTGCATTTTTCATCATTTGGGTCGATAAGATCAAACTCTATTAAGACATCTCGATATCCTTCATCACCATCAGGGAAAACAAGATTTTCGATCTTAGGTGCAACATTGCCAAGTTTTATGCGATTCGATTCTCTCCATTCATCAAAATCTGTTCCATCACTAACACGAACTCTATAAAACCATATCTGCCCTTTAATTGTAATATCTTTTGTGACTTTTGTTTTGTCATTGTATTCTGTTTGTTCGATCCCATCAAGATACCATCTTATCTCGGTTCCTGATTGAGGGTCTCCATCGGCATCAACATAGTTAAATACTGCCGAAAGGTCGTCTTCAGAGGTTGCATTAACAGGTTCAAGTTTAACATTTTCAGCCATCGGAGGAGTATTAATAATTTTAACAGCAGGTGATTGAATTAGTTTTCCAAATTCCTTTCCATCGCTTGGCTCGACTGTAAAATACCATTCCTCATCTCTTTTTGTTGCGCTATTCTCAACCTTTTTCTTATCCCTAAAAGCAGTTTGTTCAGTTTTGTTGCGGTACCATCTGATTCTACTTGCAGATTCTTTATCGCTATTTGGATCGGAAAATTCATAATTTGCGATGAGGTCATCTATTGTGTATGGTTTTGGAGGTGTTATGGTTGCATTTTTTGCAGTTGGTTCATCATTATTATCTAAGGGAAATCTCTGTGAACTTACTTCTGTTCCATCTTGGAAACCGTCATTTGGAACTATTCCAATAAGGAAATCATCTTTACTGGATGGCTCATCCTCTTTTGATAGCCAAGTAATTGTAATGCCTGTTGCTGGTTTTACATTTTTTATAATACCTTTTTCTTGAGTCGCTTCTCTTATTGTTGCTGCTCTTCTTTCGGCAGGTCCTTTGCGATACCATATTTTAAGATCGCAGGAGTCACCGTCTAAATCTTCAAGGTCAAATGTTATGGTTATATCACCAGTATCGCCTGTAACTTTTATGTTTCTTATTGTAGGTAGTTGATTTGCAATAAGAATAGAACCAGACTCGACACGAGTTCCTGAAGCACCAAGAGAATCTTTTGGGATAACGGCAAACTTCCATCTTTCACCTTTATTGGTTGCCTCTTTGGGTAATATCTTTGCTTTGTAATTTGATTGAAGGACAAACTGTGTTTGGTTTGGTAAGACTTTATACCATTGATATTCATGCGCCCCCTGGGTGTCATTTTCAGGATCAGAATAAGTAAAATCAGCCTCTAAATTGTCGTCAGATGTAGGGGCAAAAGGTTTTATTGTAAGGTTTTGCGCTTTTGGTGGTGCATTACCGATTGTTATAACAGTAGATGCTCTCGATGTTCCAAAAGACCTACCATCTTTTGGTGCAATAGAAAATCCCCATTTTTCACCCCTTGTAACAGTTGTATTTAATATTTTGTTTGCTTCATTCTGTATAATAATCTTTGGCTGTTCAACTCCGTTCTTGACCCAAATCAATTCGCTTCCACTTTCTGTATTGCCATCAGGATCAGAAAAATCATATAAAGCCTTAATTTTATCACCTGTGACTGGATCACGATACGGAGATGGTTTTTGGTTTGTTTGTGGGTCAACAGTCTCGATTCTAAGGTTGGTAGCTGTCGGTGGATTATTGGTATTATTTATTGTAAAACTGCTTGGAGAAGACCAATCACCGAAAGATGTTCCATCATTAGCTTGCAATCTTATCTGATAGCTACCCTTACCATCAGGCTGATCGACAGATGATTTCCAATATAAAGTTCGGGAGCCCGGTGCAACGCCAGAAGCGTCTCCGCTGATAGTAGCACTAGACCAATTTGTTCCGTCCTTGCTATATTGAGCAGATACACTACATAAGTTATTCTCTGCATCTGTCAATGTATATGCAACTGCAACATCGCCATTGGCTTGTGTTTGCGATGCTGAATTTATCGTTACAGAAGGAGGGGTATTCGTTCCTCCGCCACCACTTCCTCCTGTTATTTCCAATGAGCTGACGTTCCATGTTCCACTTATAGTTACTGAATCAGCAATAACTCCGCCAATTGCTATTGCTTGCATGATTTTTAAAGCAGCAGTTATGGATTGGCCGGGTTCAATAGAAGAAGGTGAAATTGATTGGACAGCAATTTTCCCGGGTGGCATACTCATTGAAAAACCACTAAGAGTACTATTAGTTATCTTAAATGTCTTTGATCCTGCTGATGTATTATTATATGTGGATGTCCTAGAACCTTGCGTTGTTTCACTAAGACCTAATAGTGCTGCGCTTGCAGTAACACTGTAATTTTCTTGGATGGTGTAATTTCCTATTTCTGTTAGGTTTGCCTGTGCTGTGAATCCGCTACCCGGCGTATATTGGACTGTTAAGTTTTGAGTGATATTCGCTGGACTCTTTATACTTATGGTGCCAGTCATTGAAGTTGATACAGATATTGATAATTCTAGCCCTGCTGGTAATGGCAATGTAGAAGTTTGAGCCCCCCTTGATATGTTAATCGGTTGGGGGAAATCAGCATAAATGAAAACACTTGATAAAATCTGGATTAATATTGCTATAATTAATAACAAAAAAGCATTTTTTGGTTTATTGTGCATGTTTTTTTCCTCTTTATTATATTTATAACACGATAACTTAATTATTTATATAAATTAATACTCTTTTATGATTGCATCAGGTATTTTAAATGATATTTATTTATAATTTGATTTAATGAAATTAACCTTCTTCATTATTCCCACTCAATAGTGCTTGGAGGTTTGGAGCTTATATCATAAACAACTCTGTTAATACCTTTTATTTCATTGATAATCCTGCTGGAGACTTTTGCCAAAAGATTATAAGGTAATTTCGACCAATCCGCTGTCATTGCATCTTCAGCATCTACTGAACGAAGAGCAATAACTTGATCATAGGTTCTTTCATCTCCCATCACACCAACACTTTTTACAGGGAGAAGAACAGCAAATGCCTGCCAAACACGATCATACATCCCAGAAGCATGAAGTTCCTCAATAAATATTGCATCCGCTTCCCTAAGTAGATCGAGTTTTTCTTTGGTAATTGAATCAATGATTCTAACAGCAAGACCCGGACCTGGAAAGGGATGTCTTTTAATAGCTTTTTCGGGGAGCCCCAATTCTTTAGCAAGCATCCGGACTTCATCCTTAAATAGTTCTCGCAAGGGTTCAATAAGCTTGAGTTTTAATGTTTCAGGCAAACCACCTACGTTATGATGGCTTTTTATTGTAGCAGCAGGAGATTTCGACAATCCCCCGCTTTCTATAACATCTGGATATAGGGTTCCCTGCGCCAAGAAGCTGGCATTTTCAAATTTTTTCGCTTCCTCTTGAAAGACCTCAATAAACTCTCTGCCGATTATTTTTCTTTTTTGCTCAGGGTCGACAATATCTGATAGCTTAGTCAAAAATCTATCACTTGCATCAACAAAATTTAAATTTATGCAAAGATCATTCCTAAAGAATGAAATTACGTCCCTAGCCTCATTTTTTCTTAAAAGACCATTATCAACAAATATACATTTAAGCTGATCGCCGATTGCCTGATGAATTAAAGCAGAAAGAACGGTTGAATCTACTCCACCACTAACAGCACAAATAACCGTAGCATTACTGACCTCGTTTTTTATCTCTACAATGCTTCTTTGAATAAACGAACTCATAGTCCAAGTCGGATTACAGTTACAGATACGAAACAAGAAATTCGATATAATTTCCTTTCCAGAGGGTGTATGCACAACCTCCGGATGGAATTGAAGCCCAAATAGTTTTTTTGTAGTATCAGCCATTGATGATATTGGTAAATTTTCTGTATGTGCAAGCACTTTGAAGCCTTCTGGAATTTGCAGCACGCTATCACCATGACTCATCCATACCTGTTGCTTGTAATCCAAATCATGAAATAAATCGTCATGATAATCAATATAGAGTTTGGCAAAACCATATTCCCTTGTGGTTGTTGGCTCGACTTTTCCTCCAAGTGCATAAGCCATTAATTGCATACCATAGCATATACCAAGTATTGGTATACCCATTTTGAAAATTTCTGTTTTGCAAATAGGGGCGCCATCAGCATAAACACTGGCAGGTCCTCCCGATAGAATAATTCCTTTCGGAGAAAGTTTTTTTATCTCGTCAATAGTAGTATCGTATGGCAGTATGCGGCAATAGACTTTATTTTCCCTAACTCTACGAGCTATTAGCTGGCTATATTGCGAACCAAAATCCAAGACAATAATCATTTGTTCTGTTGGTGATGAATTCACAGACGTCTCCTGTCTTTTATTATTTAGATTAAAAGCAATATTTCATGATAATATTTATAAATGAAATTTATGTATGAAAGTATACAACTATATATCGGATAGTGTCAAGTTCATAGTCTTGAGGTTGCTTGGCATGGAATTTGCTTTTAATCTTAAAATACTTGATTTTTAGATATTGACTATGTTATACTTTGTGATTAAATATATTATGACCACATAATTTAGTATTTATGCAATTTTAGTGAGGAGCGATTATTAAAAATGAAATATTTAATAATAACAACGGCGATAGCCTTGATGTTTCTAATTTCAGGTTACTCATATTCCGCATCGGATGTTTCTGTGTATCTGAATTTTGATGAAAATAAGCAAAATATCAATGTTGGTGATGAATTTCCTGTTTATGTATTGATAGATCAAGTTTCAAACCTCAAAGGTATTAATATATTACTCTCATTTGATAATTTAAAACTGGAATATTTATCTGTTGCAAAAGGTTCAGTAATAAGCAGTTTTGCAGAGGATATTATTCCCGATCCTGACACAGCCAAGACTACAGGCAAGATTGAATATATGGCTGTATTAGAAAATCCGGGCATCGGAATTAATACCACAGGTGGAGTTTTGATGGTTGTCAAATTTCTTGTAAAAGCACCCGGTGAAACATGGATCAAGTTATTGACTAATGAGACTGCATTAGCTGACTCAACAGCTAAGTCAATACCTTCCAGTATAGATCAAACATCCCGCCCAATCAATATTAATCAGGTATTTGAATTTAAGCGTGTATTTAGTTATCCCAATCCTGCCCCTGATGCACGAGGAAAAGCAACTATTCGTTGTGAAGCCTTAGCGATACTAGAAGGTTTGGAAGCGAAAATTTTCGATATATCTGGTGAGCTTGTCAGGGAAATTACTTATAATGATTTTAATATTAGTAAAGCACCGATATATGAATATGAATGGGATTGCACAAATGAAAAAGGTCAGGATGTAGCTAATGGAACTTATATCTTATGGGTTAAAGCCAAACTTGGTTCAGATGAGAAGAATCAAACATGGAAGATTGCGATCCTTCGCTAATAGAATCTGGAGGAATATATAATGTTACGAAAAGCAATTATAGGTTGTCTTATATTAACGATCGCATTTATATCTTGCCTAAATTCCTATGGAGCCTCAGGTGATGGCGGAGATGCACTAGCATTTCTAAAAAATGGCGTTGGTGTTCGTTCGATATCGATGGGCAAGGCTTTTTTGGCTGTGGCAGATGATTCAAGCGCTGGCTATTGGAATCCATCAGGATTGGCAAAACTAAATAATCCGCAGTTAAGTTTTATGTATTCAAATCCAATGAATTATGATGCTCTTGGTAGTGGCGGAGTTAAAGATATAGGTTATCATACACTTAGCGCAGTATACCCTTCTGGTTACGGATCAGTAGGGCTTAATTTTGCTTATCTAAGTGTTGGTGATATACAAGTAGTAAAGGATGCAAGTGGTCCAACTGGTGAGACCTTTCAAGACAAAGAAATGGCAATAATATTATCTTATGCCAATAATGTTACAGATAATATCTATTTGGGTTCTAATCTCAAATTTGTGCAACAGGATTTATACGATCATAAAGGTTCTGGAGTCGGAATGGATATTGGTGCGCTTTATGAACCTCTTTATAACCTAAGTCTTGGTTTAATGGCTCAAGACCTAATAACACCAAAAATAACTCTAAAAGACAATTCCTATTCTCCACCGAGAAAAATTGCTTTTGGAATATCATATAAAATGCTTGATGATCGAATACTCGTAGCAACATCCATAGATAAAGCATTAGGGCGATCTCTAAAATTTCATCTTGGGGCAGAAGGTCAGCCTATAAAAGATTTTTCAATAAGAAGCGGATATACCTCCGATACGGGAGAATTGTCTTTTGGTATCGGATTCCGTATATCTGTTATACAATTAGACTATGGATTCGGTTTACTCAAATTGGGTTCTACACATAGAATATCATTAACAATGACATTATAATCATTATAATTATTATATAAATTAAATATTGATCTGGAGGAATCATAATGAGTAAGTTTAATGGCAAGATTTTAACTTTACTTCTGGTAATTTTTGCCTTTCTTTTAGTGCAAGTGGCGACTATTTGGGGTGCAACTATCACTGGAACAGTCAAAATAGATGGCAAAAAAGATAAAAGTGGAGTTCTGATAACTATTCAAGGGCGCAATATGTCTGCTTTTACAGATAAAGATGGAAACTATTCGATAAAAAATGTCCCCTCCGGATTATATACAATCACAGCCCAAAAGCCCGGTAACCTTACTGCTATCTTTTCTGATATTAAGGTTGAAAGTGAAACTGTTGTCCTTGATTTTGAGCTATTCGCTGGTGATCTAAAGATAGACAATCAGATCAACTTATTAGATAGAATAGTTCTTACAAGTGTGTGGAAATCAAAATCTGGAGATGCTAATTGGGATAGCATGATGGATATATACGAAGATGGCGTAATTGATGAAAAAGATAGAGATTTATTGCTTGCTAATTGGCGAAAAGGCAACCCAAATGTTAAACTAGGTTCTCTTTCGATAGAACAAACTAATCCTCCAAGTGCATCAATCATTATTAATGGTGCTGATACAGGAAAGAAAACACCCTATACTTTTACAGGCATGATCGTTGGTGATTATGTTGTTACACTTCAGCTAAGTGATTACACCCCCCAAGAAACAAAGGTCAAAATATCAGAAAATCAAATAACAAATATTCCCATTGAGTTTAGGACTTTCGATAATCAACCTCCTGAATTTGCTAACTGGACTACCCAGCCTGTTGAACTGACAGAAGATACAAAAGGCAGTTTAAGAATAACCGTCCAGATAACCGACAAAAGCGGACTTAGTAATAAAGCGCCGCAATTTGATTATCGTATAGGTCCGAATACTTCATATAGCGGATATAAACCAATGACATTTGTTGCCAATGATGTTTGGAGTTTTGAAATCCCAGAACCAGTAGAAACATGGGATACATACAGGGGTAAATATGTCTATTATAAAGTCAAAGCAGAAGACTCAACAGGGAATTCGGGGGAAAGCTCAGAACAACAAAAACTCATAATAAGTATAAATGATCCTCCGACTGTTAGAATTATCAACGCATTTACACAATGGCAAAGGGGCTTAATTACAATAACAGCGGATGCCTCTGATATAGATGGCACTATATCAGGTGTGAAATTTGAATATAGTTTTGATAATACCAATTGGATTCAAATAGGTTCAGAGATCATCAAGACACCGTATTCGGTATCTTGGGATACAAAAACAGTTACTACAGGTGTTATAGGAAGCGTATGGCTAAGGGCAACTGCAACAGATGATGAAAAGGCAACTGCAACATTTGTTATACCAAATAGTTTTAGTATAGATAACCAATCGCCCACAACAAGCCATGATTATGATGGTTTATGGCACAATAAAGATTTTCCGATAGTTTTAAGAGCAACAGATGGAAATGGAATTGGTGTTGCAACTATTTCTTATAGTCTTAATAAAGGAAATAAGCAAGACATAGAAATTGATGGTCAATCAAGCGTATCTGTAATCATATCAAAAGAAGATCAATCAAATGTCCTTGAATACTGGAGCACAGATAAGCTTGGTAATGAAGAACAACATAAAACCTTATCGAATATAAAACTTGATAAGACTCCACCATCTTTTTCTAATTGGAAGCAAGAACCTGCTGATCTAACAGAAGATACAAAAGGAGCTTTTCGTGTGTCTGTTATGGTTAGTGATTCTGGAAGCGGTTTGGCAGGAAAAATTCCACAAATAGACTATTTTATTGGGGCTAATAATCAATATGATGGTTATGTAAATATGTTAAGCGATGACGGTAAAATATGGTATTTTGATATAATAGAACCAGTAGAAACATGGGAGGCTTATCGTGGTCAATACCTATATTATAAGGTAAAATGTGAGGATGTTGCAGGAAATGTTGACGAAAGAGAACGTATAGAACCCATAGATAATATAAATGATCCTCCGATTGTTAAGATGACAGGCATTTATAATCCATGGAATAAAGGGGTTCTTCAATTAGATGCCTCAGCATCAGATCAGGACGGAACAATTGCAGAAGTTCGCTTTGAATATAGCTTTGATAAATCTAATTGGAGACCGATCGGTGCTTCTATAACTCATGAACCTTACACTATTAGTTGGGATACTGCAACAACAATACAACAAGCCCCTGTTGTTTGGTTACGCGCTATGGCTATTGATAACGAGGGTGCGTCTTCATATGATATATATATAGACAGCATTGGTATTGATAATCAACCTCCTATTACAAGTGATGATTATAACGATCTTTGGCATAAAGAAGATTTTACAATAACATTAACAACAAGCGATGGAAATGGTATTGGTGTTTTTGATAAAGATATTAGATATAAACTGAACAATGGTGAAGAAAGAAATATTCAGTCAAATGGCCAACCTAGAATTACTGTTGAGGGGATCCACCAACTGGAATATTGGAGTATTGATAAGCTTGGAAATACAGAAACTCATAGAACCATACAAAACATAAAGCTTGATAAAACTCCACCGATGTTCTCTGATTGGATAAAAGACCCGGCAGATATTACAGAAGATAGCGTTGGAACGCTTAGAATATCCGTAAGAGTAACAGATTCAGGAAGCGGATTGGCAGGTAAAATACCTCAAATTAGCTATCGTATAGGGAACGATATTCCTTATAGCGATTATGTTAATATGATAAGTGGTGCTTCGAAGGATGTATGGTATTTTGATATTAATGAACCAGCAGGTAAGTGGGATTCAGTTCGAGGAAAAATTATCTACTACAAAGTTAGAATTAGCGATGTTGCTGGTAACAATTCCGAAAGCCTAGAACAACAAGAATTGATTGATGATATAAACGACATTCCAACAGTCAAAATACTAACTTCATTTAAGCAATGGGAAAAAGGTGTAATTAAGATTGAAGCAGAAGCATTTGACTCTGATGGAACGATCACTAGTGTCTTATTTGATTATAGTTTCAACAAAGTTGACTGGAATCGTATCGGGTCAGCACTAGCATTTCCGTTTATAATTGATTGGGATACTAAGATACCGATTCCATCGGTAGCAACATCTGTTTGGGTAAAGGCAACAGCTATCGATGATGATGGCGACTCATCAAAAGAATTTATAATAGCTAATAGCTTCAAGGTTGATAACGAACCTCCAACAACGAAACATAATTACGATGGTTCTTGGAAAAATAGGGACTTTATAATAAATCTAACCGCTATTGATAACGACGCAACAGGTGTAGGCGTTAAGAGCATTTCATATAAGCTGAATAATGAAAGCAGACAAACAGTTTCTACAACTGGTCAAACACCAGTTCCTGTCAGCATTACGCAAGAGGGTATTAATACACTTGAATTTTGGAGTATAGATAATCTCGATAATGAAGAAACTCACCAAATACTTACAGATATATACTTAGATAAAACTCCGCCAAGTTTTTCAGATTGGGTGCAAACTCCTCCTGATGTGACCGAAGATACAGTGGGAGATCTGCTAATATCTGTCAAAACATCGGATAGTGGTAGCGGCCTTGTATCAAAAATTGCTCAATTTGATTATCATATAGGAACTGATACTAAATATGAAGGCTATAAAAACATGACAAGCCCAGATGGTATAACTTGGACATTCACTATACCAGAACCAGCGGAAACATGGAATAATTATCGTGGAAAGTATATATATTATAAAGCAAGAATAAGCGATGTTGCTGGAAATGTAGAAGAAAGCCAAGAACAAAGGGAATTGATAGACAGTATTAATGATCCTCCGATTGTTCGACTTCTGACAGTGTTTAAGGACTGGGAAACTAAGGAAATACAAATAGATGCAGAGGCATCAGATGTAGATGGATCTGTGCCAATTGTGCAATTTGAGTATAGTCTTGATAACACAAATTGGCTACCAATTGGAAGCCCTGACGATACTATCCCGTATTCTGTTATCTGGAACACAATTACTGCAATTCCAGAAATGGCAAAATCTGTATGGGTAAGGGTTGTTGCTACCGATACAGATGATACTAATGTTAAAACAATAAGCGAAACATCAAGAAGATTTGGTGTTGATAATAAACCGCCTGTTGCTGGAAATTGGACTAAGACACCTGAAAATCTTACTGAAGATACAATGACAGCCTTCAGAGTTACTGTTGATTTTAGCGATAATGAAGGAAGCGGAGTAAGTAAGGTAGAATTTGCTTATAAAATAGGAAATGCAAATTATACTGAATTCCGTAATATGACTAGACAAGCCAATAATACGTGGGTTTATGAAATCTTTGAAGCTGGTGGATGGGACCAACATAGAGGGAAAACACTATTTTATAAGGCTCGCGCAACAGATGCGGTTGGTAATATGAGTGCAGAAACTCCAGAACAACAAGAACTGATTGATGACATCAATGATGCCCCTACCGGTCAAATCACCACTATCTTTAAGGAATGGGAAAAGGGTAATATAACTATACAAGCGACAGCAACAGACAAAGATGGGACCGTTGAAAGTGTTAAATTCCAATATAGCACTGATAACGTTGAATGGATTGATATTGGAGCGCCTGATATACTAGCGCCTTATTCGATAGTTTGGAATTCTACATCAATTGAAGTTGAGCCAGAAGTATGGGTTAGAATAATAATTACAGATAACGATAAAGCAACAGAAACAATAACCTATAATGTTCCTTTTGGCATAGATAACAAACCATCTGAGTTATCTAATTGGAAACTCACTCCCGAAGACCTAACAGAAAGTTCAACAGAGGCATTCCTTCGCATAGAGGTTGATATAAATGATAATGGTAGTGGTGTTGATGATACTAGTGTTCAGCTTAATTATAGCATTGGACAAAACAAATATGTTGGCTACAAAACGATGTTTAAAGAGATTGGAAATAAATGGTTCTATGAAATACAGCCATTAGGAAAATGGTCTAATTATGCAGGACAAACGGTATTTTATAAAGTCAAAGTTGCTGATAAAGCTGGGAATATTTTTGAAAGCCAAGAATTTAGTGAATTTGTTGATCCAACGACGGGAGTTATTTCTGGAATCGTTCTTCCGAGAGATAGCTGGCGTGTAGCGAAAGTCGCTGTATACAATGACTCTTCGCAGCCCGTTGCAGAGGTATCGGTAAGCCAAATTGATGGAAGTTATAGTATTTCTGGTTTGAGTGCTTCATTCTATAATCTAGTTATAAGCGCTCCAGGATATGGCACAGATAGTTCTAATGTAAATAAAGAAGTTAAGGTCGGTCAGGTTACAACAATTCCAAATACAGAATTGTTGACTTATGCAGTTAAAGATATTATTGCTTTACAGGGTGGAGAAATTACATTTAGGGATGCCGATCTTAAAAATTATTCAATGCAAATTGACACTAGCACATTAATTCAAAATAGCAAGGTGGTTCTTGGTTTTAGTGGAATTGAGCCAAATAATGTTCCTAATCCAACTGTTCAATTACTTGGAAGAATAATTGGTGTTGGTTATCAGGGACGTGATATTAATAGACCTTTAAGGATTATAATTCCACGTCCATCAGGGATAACCGATTCAAATAATATAATTGCCTATATCTATAATGGCATTGATTATAAGATGGTTAGCAGAAATAATATTTTACAAAGCGATTCTAATATAACAGTGAATATTACTCCAAACGACGTCAAAAACTTTACCGATGCTAATCATAAATTTGATAAGGTCTTAAATAAGGTTACTGATACAGTTTTCTATTTATTGGTAACGAAATTTACAGAACCTCAAATAAATATGAATGATATAGGAATAAAAGAGCCTCAGATAGTATCTGGTAAAGTTGTTAGTTACCTTCAACCAAATATATCTTCATCAAGCAGAAAAATTGCTCTTGTTATCCCTGGAATTATATCGAAACCAGACAATTTTGTAAATATCATAAATGATCTAAGAACATTAAGACCAACAAATAGCACATCACCCTATTATGACAATGTTCTGTTATTCAATCACGAATCTGCTAATAAAACTATCATAGTTAACAGCACTGCATTAATGACAGAATTAGTCAGGATACTGCCAACAGGATTCAGCGGTAAGATCGATGTAATAGCACATGGTACTGGTGGATTAATAGCCCGATACGCAATTACAAATCTTGGAATGGATCAATATATTGGTAGTTTAATAATGCTTGCTACACCAAATAATGGTGTAAATGACAATCTTTTGAAGGCTGGATTTGCTGACTACCTTAAAAAACAACAGAGTTTACCAACTTGGTCATATTATCGCATTGGTTGGCAAGAGATAATAGAAGGTTCACAATTTATAACATCTCTTAACGCACAACCGGGAAAGAGAGTTAATACACATTATTTTGTAATTTCTGCATCCAATCCAAATGCAGTTAGTAATACTGAAAATGAAGACGGACTTGTTTATTTGGAAAGTGTCAACGTTACGGACAATACCATATTCCCATTTGCAGAACAAGGTCTTACTGAACGTTTTGACAAAGTTGATGTTATAGCACCTGCTTTTGATGATCTGGAATTTATGTCAAAAACAAGGCATCTAGCGATACTTAATTCATCTGACGCAAGAAATCGTATTCTAACATACTTGCGTGGAAAATCTGAAAATATCGTTGTTGAAAGACATGATATTGATTTAATTCCGGGAAATAGAATTAATCAATTTAAGGTTGAATTAAGAAATGCAGGAACAGAGACGATTTTTGGCGTAACTGCCCAGTTAAGTACTGATAACACCTATATTCGCAAGTATAATGGTCAGCAGGGCATTGAAAATAGCAATGTAGTCTATGGCAATATTGCACAAGGACAAACCGTAGTAAATTCATTTAGCTTTGACGTTAGCTCAACAGCGACTTCTGCTATCGGTCAGCAAGTAACATTTAATCTAATCATAAGAAATGAAAGAGATAATAGCATTGCTATAAGGGAATTTAAAGCACCAATAGGCGGTAATCTTGTTAGAATTGCTCTAAATCCTCAAACTCAGGCACAATTAGTGACTATAAGCGCAAATAAAACCGTTACTGGTCCACAATCTGTCAATGATGGTGATAGTGCTTATGAACCCGGTGAAGTTTTAAAGATTGATATATCTCTTGAAAATAGATCGGCTAGTTCCATGCAGTCTGTAAAGGCAATTCTTAAAACAACAGACCCGCGCATAAAGGGATTAGTTGACACAACAGAAGTAAATATGGCTCAAGATGGTATTCAAATTGACTATGGAACTATAACAGGGCTTGCTATTGTTGCAAAGAGTTTCCAATTCATTAAACTTGATAACGATAGCACATTACTCGGTTCTCAGGTAACATTTACTCTTGATATAAAATCAGGAGAAAACATTATAGGCTCTGATTCATTTATAGTAAAATTTGGTGCAGACTTAGTTGTTGATAAATTTGAGCCAAATAGAAGATTAAAACCCGGTGGAGCTGTCGAAGATATAGAAGTTACCATTAGAAATATCTCGAATAGTGATATAACAAATATAAGTGTCAGAATCCTTGCGGATATGCGTGAAGTTGATTTTGTTGATGATATATTAGATATCAGTTTACTCAGATCGCTTAGTTCTGAAATAATCAGATTCCAAACTACTATCGATACGGGATTTTCTGGCTATGTTGTTTTCACGATAGAGATACGAGTCGGCAATAATATTATCAATGTTGATACGCAAAAGAAATTCTTTGGAATGCACACTCACTATATAACTGATTGGTTGACAAGTGATGATAATAATAATGGGATCGCAGAACCCAACGAGAGAGTTAGGTTAATGCTGGCACGTAGAAATCCAACCACTGACTCAGTTCGTGATATAAGGGCTGATATGGAATTAGTAACAGCTAATACAAGTATTACATTAACAAGAACTAGAGGCGACTATTATGAAATCCTCGCCAATAGTGTGGCTGAGCAAAGTCGTGAATATGAATTTAGGATTGCTGCTGATCCTAGCGGATCAAGTAAAACTGAATTAACCGCAACACGACTCACGTTGGTCGGGGCAAATTGGACGCCTGGGGCATTTATAGGTAGATACCTCAATCCCAACACAACAAGTGCTGATCCGCAATATTGGTTCTTAATAGAGGATAATGGAACTGATTATATAGATGTCACGTTACCTACTGGTGTTCCTTCTATGCTTGATCCGAATAATAACGGTATGGCAGCGAATGATCCACAAGTAGGGGACCCGTTCCAAGTCAGAAGTTTAATAGGAATTCCCATTGAATTTAGGCTTAGTGTATCTGAGGACGGTGAACCTATGGGGGAGGAAAATTATAAGACTCGAATTGGTGGTGCAGTTAGATATTTGCCTCCGATTGCTTATAATGGACTTCTAGCTACTCTAAGTGATGCGATAGCTATTAGCAATAGAAATAATGGAAACGGTATTCCAGAACCCGGTGAAACTATTGAAATATCAATAACCCTAATACATTCAGGATCAGTTGATGTTAGTAGTGTCTATGCAAGTTTAGATACAGAAGAAAGGGATATTAGACTAATATCTGGCTATGACAGGCAAAACTTCGGTAATACATCCGCTTGGGGGTCTACAAAGAAACAGACTAGAACATTCCGATTTAGAATAGAAGATAATATAGAGGTAGATAAGGTCCTATTTGAACTTAGTATTGAGGGTAGAATTAGTGGTTTAGATGAAACCGATTTTGGTATAGACACCTTTTTAGTTCCTATAAAACGTTAGTTTTATAGTATAATATACTAACATAAACTTAACCACAGGGATACACAAGTGATATGTAATCATATAAATCATATCAGATTACATATCAAAAGAGTTTTTCTGTGGTTGTTTTTTAAACGGAGGCGACCCAATGAGCAAAATTCCAATGTCTAATGATACTTCGGACAACATGGTTCCTTCAAAGTTTCAAAAGATAGGTTTAACCTTCGATGATGTTCTTTTAGTTCCTGCTAGATCAGAAGTTTTGCCAAACGAGATTGATGTAAGAACATATTTAACAAAAAATATAATGCTTAATATACCACTATGCAGTGCTGCAATGGATACTGTTACAGAAGCAAGTCTGGCAATAGCATTGGCAAGAGAAGGTGGAATAGGTGTTATACACCGTAATTTCACTATCGAAGAGCAAGCAGATGAAGTTGATAAAGTAAAAAGGTCTGAAAGTGGAATGATAGTCAAGCCAATCCATCTTCCTCCAGACAAACCAATAAGTGAAGCGCTTAAATTAATGGCTAGATTTCATATTTCAGGTATTCCTGTCACACAAAATGGCAAACTTGTGGGAATACTGACAAACAGGGATTTAAGATATGAAGAAGACCTCTCTCGTAAAATCGGTGATATAATGACCAAAGATAAATTGATAACTGCCAAGAAAGGTGTAACTCTTGAAGAAGCAAAGAAAGTTCTTCATCAAAACAGAATAGAAAAGCTCCCTGTCGTAGATGATAATTTTAATCTTATTGGACTTATAACTATCAAAGATATTGACAAAATAAAGCAATATCCTCATTCATGTAAAGATGAAAAGGGGAGATTGCGAGTTGCTGCGGCAGTAGGACCTAGCTCAGAATTGAATGATCGGGTTTCTGCACTTATTGATGCGAATGTTGATGTAATTGTTGTTGATGCAGCGCATGGTCATTCTGTATCTGTAATAAATGCAGTTAAAGCTATTAAATCAAAATATAAAATTGATGTTATTGCGGGCAATGTTGTTACACAAGAAGCCACTCTTGAATTGATTGATGCTGGTGCGGACGCCGTAAAGGTAGGTGTCGGACCTGGGGCGATATGCACTACAAGAGTTGTTGCTGGAGTTGGTGTCCCTCAAATTACTGCTATATATGAATGTACAGAGACAGCGGAAAAATATGGTATCCCTATAATTGCTGATGGTGGTGTTAGGTTCTCTGGTGATCTTGCAAAGGCAATAGCTGCAGGAGCAAGTTCTGTTATGATTGGAAGTCTATTTGCAGGAACAGAGGAAAGTCCCGGAGAGACAATCATTTATCAGGGAAGAACATATAAAGCATATAGAGGCATGGGATCGATTGGCGCAATGAAAAAGCGTGGTGGGAGGGAAAGATATTTTCAATTTAGCGAATCAAGGGCAGAAAAGCTTATTCCAGAGGGTATCGAAGGGCGTGTCCCATATAAAGGCACTCTCAGCGATTATGTCTATCAACTTGTTGGCGGACTCAGGCATGGCATGGGATATTGCGGAACTAAGAATATTGAGGAATTACGGAAAAATGCCAAATTTGTTAGAAATACTATCGCTGGACTAAAAGAAAGTCATCCTCACGACATTTTCATAACAGAGGAAGCGCCTAACTATTCTATTCAGCAATAGCAGAAAATCTCAATTAGGAGCGTTTGAACTATGACATCACAAGAGCGCATAAAACTTGCTCTTCAACATAAAGAAGCAGATCGAATCGCCATACAAGACGGACCATGGGAAACAACCATCGAAAGATGGCATAAAGAAGGGCTTCCCGCTAATGAAACGCCTTTCAGCTATTTCAAGTATGAGATGGTTAGCATAAGAGCTGATCTATCCTTTCGACTCCCTACTCAAACCATTGAGGAAAATAATCACTATATTATATCAAAGAATTCAAACGGTGTAATAAGAAAAAGTTGGAAAGGACATACATCGACACCTGAGCTACTAGGTTTCACTATTAATAATAAAAGAGCATGGGAAGATCATAAACATCTTTTGCAATATGATGAAAAGAGAATTAACTGGGATGATACACTCAAAACTTACAATAATGCACGACAAAACGGTTATTATTTGAATTATGCTGGTGCCATTGGTTATGATAAATGGGGTAATATTATCGGTCCCGAAAACTTCCTAACTGCAATGTATCTCGATCCTGAATGGGTAAAGCAAGTATACATGACTGATATAGAACTGCATATTGCAGTTGTAGAAGAAATGTTATCCAAAGGCATAGAATTTGATGGCGCTTTTCTATATGATGATCTTGGATATAGAAATGGCACATTTTTTTCTCCCGAAACTTACTTGGAACAGCTTTTTCCTTCGCATAAAAGGATTTTTGATTTTTTTAATAGCAAAAATATGCCAGTAATACTTCATAGTTGCGGAAATGTTAATGCTTTCGTTCCTTATTTTATTGAGGCAGGACTAACGTGCTTGCAACCTCTTGAGACAAAGGCGGGAATGAATGTTATTGACTTAAAAACTAAATATGGTGATAGACTCGCTTTTATGGGAGGAATCGATGTTCGTGCAATGAGTGCCGAAGACCCAAGAGTCATTGAAGAAGAAATTAGAACAAAAGTTGGAATGGCCAAACAAGGTGGAGGATATATTTATCATTCCGATCATTCTGTGCCTGATAATGTAAGTTTTGAACAATATAATCGTGTCATAGAACTTGTATATAAATACGGTAGTTACAATTAAACCATCCACAAATATTATTGGAGCAAGATTTTTTAACAAGGGAGGATATCGATATGTTAGTTGAAGATATGCCTTTTATGGATATATCATTACCAATTGAAATTAGGGTTAATGATCTGGTTTCAAGGTTAACCCTTGAGGAAAAAGTTTCTCAGATGGTTCATACTTCCTCTGCAATACCAAGACTTGGAATACCAGAATATAACTGGTGGAATGAGTGTTTGCATGGTGTTGCTCGTGCTGGTATAGCAACTGTTTTCCCGCAGGCGATAGGTATGTCTGCATCATGGGATAAAGAATTATTATATAAAACTGCTGTTGCCATATCTGATGAAGCAAGAGCAAAGCATCATGAATTTGTCCGACATCAAGATCGAGGCATCTACAAAGGCTTAACATTCTGGTCACCAAATATCAACATATTCAGGGACCCACGCTGGGGCAGAGGTCATGAAACTTATGGAGAAGATCCATATTTAACGGGAGAAATGGGTGTCAGTTTTATAAAAGGTTTACAAGGAGATGACCCAAAATATCTAAAGCTTGTTGCTACATCAAAACATTATGCTGTGCATAGCGGCCCTGAGAAAGACAGGCATCACTTTAATGCAGTTGTAAGCAAGAAAGACTTATACGAAACATATTTACCTGCATTTAAGAAAACTGTCAAAGAAGCGAAAGTCTATTCCATAATGGGTGCATATAACAGAACTAACGGAGAAGCATGTTGCGCAAGTCCTACACTTTTGCAAAAAATATTGCGTGATGAATGGGGATTTGATGGTTATGTCGTTTCAGACTGTGGTGCAATCGATGATATTCACAATCATCATAAAATAACAAAAAGTCCCGAAGAATCTTCTGCGTTATCTGTCAAAAATGGTTGTGAATTAAACTGCGGAAGCACTTTTAATAGTCTTGTTAAAGCTGTTCGTGAAGGCTTAATTTCTGAAAAAGATATTGATATTGCTGTTAAGCGTCTATTCACTGCAAGGTTTAAACTTGGCATGTTCGATCCAGAAGAAATAGTGCCTTATGCACAGATCCCTTACGAAGTAAATGATTGTCAAGAACATCGTAGTCTGGCATTGCAGATAGCGAGAGAAACTATTGTTTTATTAAAAAATGATGGCAAATTGTTACCATTAAAAAAAGATTTAAAGACAATCGCTGTGATAGGTCCGACCGCAGATTCGCTTGAGGTGCTTTTAGGAAATTACAATGGAACTCCTTCAAAGTATGTAACTCCTTTGGAAGGTATCAGAAACAAACTACCTAATGCAAAGATTCTTTATACCCCCGGGTGCGATCTGATAGGGCGTTCAAAGCACGGCTTCTCTGAGGCTATTTTTATAGCAGAAAAAGCGGATGTCGTTATAATGGTCATGGGTCTTTCACCAAGACTTGAGGGAGAAGAGGGCGAATGGGGCGGTGATGGCGATAGAGTATCAATTGATCTGCCCGGTGTTCAGCATGATTTAATCGAAGCGATATATGAAACCGGCAAGCCCGTTGTCCTCGTTCTGACAAATGGAAGCGCACTTGCGATCAATTGGGAAGCAAAGCATATTCCAGCAATCGTTGATCTTTGGTATCCCGGCGAAGAAGGTGGAACCGCCCTTGCTGATGTGCTTTTCGGTGATTATAATCCAGCGGGAAGATTACCGATAACGTTTATGAAATCTCTTGAGCATGTGCCTGAATTCACCGATTACAGTATGAAAAATAGGACCTATCGCTATATGGAAAACAAGCCTTTATATCCGTTTGGTCACGGATTGAGCTATACGAGTTTTAAGTATAGCAATATGAAAATAAGCAAGAAGGAAATATCTGCAAATGAAAACGTGAAAGTTTCAATTGATGTTGAGAATACAGGTAAGCTTGATGGAGATGAAGTTGTCCAACTATACGTCTGCAATCCCGAGTCAAAAATACCTGCGCCAATAAGATCGCTTCAGGGCTTCACAAGAGTTCATCTAAAAACTGGCGAAAAGAAATCCATTGACTTTATATTGAAACCTGAACAATTCGCTGTCGTTGATGAAGAAGGCAGGTTTATGGTTACCGCAGGTAAGATTGATGTATCAATCGGTGGCGGTCAGCCCGGATTTGCAGATGTTGTGAGTGATAGTTTTGTCGTGGTTGGTCCAGCAATAGAAGCAAAATAGTATTAAACATAAAAAATATTACTTCCCGTGTCGCATTTTTGGTGTTTGATACCACATTCATAGAAACATATCGTGATTTAAGCAAATTAAGACACTAGTATAACTTTTATAATGTCTTTACAGTATAGCTTATAATCATTGTAAAGATTGGTTTAGCGGGTCCAATCTAGATGGGCATCTTTCAACAGTAGAAGAATAAACCCTTGATGGATGGCAATCGGTTCTATCATATAGCAAGCTATCAATTACATGGAGAAAGAAATTAGGTTGGGTTATTAACCCAACCTAATTATTATATTACATTCTGCTTTTATTAAAGGCAAGACCGTTCTTTGCTATATAATCGGCTCCACCCGGCTCAAGCTCTCGCCAGATCGCAGCCGCTTTTGCAATGGCTTCGATAGCAGGAACAAATGACTCGATAACCAACCAGCCATCATAGTTTATCTCATGTAAAGCCTTGAAAACGCCATCCCAATCCACGTTTCCACTGCCGGGAGTCCCTCTGTCGTTCTCGCATGTGTGAACGTGTGCAAGATATTCACCTGTGTTTTTAATCGCTTTATAAAGGCTTTTTTCTTCAATATTCATGTGAAAGGTATCAAGATGAACTTTCATATTCGGATGATTAATTTCTTTTACTAGCTTAACCATATCTTCTGCTGTATTAATGAAGTATGTTTCAAATCTGTTTAATGGCTCCATAGCAAGAACAACATTCTTCTTGTTTGCATATTCTGCGATTTCACTTAATCCATCAACCGCCATTTTCCATTCTTCGTCTGTGCGACCTCTACCTACTAGCTTTCCAACTGCACTATAAAGTGGTCCACAAAAGATTCTTGCATTTAGAGCGTCGCTTATGTCTATTGATTCTTTCATATAATTCTTTGCGTTGTTACGAATCGCTGGATCATCACTTATAATATCCCGATCAGCTCCAAGTATTGCGCAAGTTGTGCATTCCAATCCGGCCGACTTTAAAGCATTAGTTGTTGCTTTTATATCAACCTGAGCAGGATCAAATATCGGAATTTCCACACCATCAAACCCAAAATCAGCCACCTTTTTAATCAATGGTAAAGCATCGTTATTAAATGAACCTGACCATAGCAAAAGGTTTATACCATATTTAGCCATTTTTGCCTCCATCATCTTCATAATTTGTTCATATCATTAATTTCATTGTATAACTTATATAAAGCAATTATATTATATTATTATTGGAATTTCAATGAATTTCAGTTTGATTATTAATTTGCTTATGTTTTTCCCTTAAACTTAATTTTATATTGCAGATTCCATAACTTTTGAGAAGCTAAAAGTATTTTTTCCTTCCTTTGACAATTCAAATAAGATACTTTGAGTCATAATAGAAACTATTTCATTACGGCTAAGATGATGATCCGAACATGATAATATACCATTTGGTTTAAGTAATCGGTGCATCTCATACAAAATTGGCTTTGCATCATCTATATCATGCAAAACATCATACATAAGCACAATATCGAGACAACCATTAGGTAGAATTGTGTCACAATCCGAAAGTATAAATTGAACATTAAGTAAGCGATTCTTTGATACAATCTTACGTCCATTTTCAATTGCCAATGGATTCATATCTAAGGCATAGATTCTTCCCGAATTACCGACCATTTTTGCAAGTGGAACAATATAACTTCCAGAACCACATCCAAAATCAAGGACAAAATCACCATTTTTTATTCCAACTTCATCGAGTATATTATCTCTTGGAAACAGAAAATCTCTTATTGAAAAAGCAAAAGACATTAAATTAAAGCTAATCTTCGATTGGCTTTCTGCCATTTTAATGTATCCTCCGAGTCACAATTTTCTATAAATATTATATAAAAATACTTTTCATAAATTAATTAAATATTATAAAAAAAAGAAATATATGTCAATAATGGAATTCTGAAGATCAGACAAAAGTTCGGACAAATAATCCCTCCTATGATAAAATATTAAATTATAGAAAAAAATCACAGTAGGATATAGTCATGAACAATTATGTCATTACATTATATAACATCAAAAAGTTTACAGATCAATGCTTTGATAGGGATAATGATAAAGTAGCATCTATCATAAAAGGAATACTTGATGCAAAGTCTCCAAGAATCTCTGATATATCTAACGTTATGGATGG